>Ga0134125_10000785_pt1 | contig 41550 bp, 54 predicted proteins | sample KB31751_FD_96464 | JGI IMG/M metagenome (GOLD analysis project Ga0134125, IMG submission 96464) | Terrestrial soil microbial communities with excess Nitrogen fertilizer from Kellogg Biological Station, Michigan, USA - KB3-175-1 | ecosystem: Environmental > Terrestrial > Soil > Unclassified ...
AGTGGTGAGGGTTTCCAGGGAGAGCACACCGCGCCGATCCTGATCATCCTCGAAGAGGCGGTCGGCGTCCCGTCGTACATCTGGGAGGCGTCCGACGGTCTTATGACCGTGCCGGAATGCCGCATGTTGGCGATCGCCAACCCGACCGAAGAAGGCAATCAGTTCGGGGCGGCATGTGCTGGCGGCCTTTACAACGTCATCTCGATCAACGGCCTGAAGCATCCCAATATCGCTGCCGAACTCGCCGGGGAGCCACCCCCTTATCCGAAGGCGGTCCGGCTGGCGTGGATCGAGGAGATGATCACCAAGGAGTGCGAACCGACCGATGAACTGGTCGGTGACGCATTCGAGTTCCCGGAAGGCTCCGGGCAGTTCTATCAGCCGAACGCCGTCTTCCAGGGGCGTGTACTCGGCGATTTTCCGAGCCAGGCCGATGCGCAGATTATTCCGCGTGGATGGCTGGCGTCTCTTCCCGAACTCGATCCATGCCAGCCGGTAGAGATCGGCTGCGATGTGGCGCGCAAGGGCCGTGATCGCACGGTCATTGCGGTCCGGTCTGGCCCATGCGTGGTTCACCTTCGCGAAATCCGCAAGATGGATGTCGATGTCGTCGCCGGTGCATTGATCAATACAGCGGATGAGTGGGGACCGAAGCTCAGTACCGACCCGAAGAAGATCCCGATCAGGATTGACGTAACTGGCGGACTTGGAGTAGCGCCAGCCGTCATGGTCGCGAATGCTGGCTACCACACCATCGAGGTCAACAGTTCCAGTACGGCGATTGAGAAGGAGCGTTATCCGAACAAGCGGTCGGAGCTCTGGTTCACCTTGCGGGAACGAGCACGGACGAAAGACCTCGACCTATCGTTCCTGCCGGACGAGATGAGGAAAAAGCTTGTGCGCGAACTCAGCACACCCACATGGAACCCGGATAGCCGCGGCCGCAAAGTCGCGGAGACGAAGGACAAACTCAAGGAGCGTCTCGGCGAAAGCCCGGACCTTGCCGATGCCGTAAATCTCGCATTCGATGGATCGGTCGGCAACTGGTCGAACGCTCTCCCGGACGAGAAGCAGTCCTCCCAGCAGGACTTCCTCAGCGAGGCGGCGACGGTCAAATGGTGATGCGCCGAAGCGGTCAAATGGTAAACCATGGCTCAGCTAGACACCAACACAGCGCGCGTGATCCTGGGACCGGACGGCCAGCCCGCCCATCTGAGCAGCCGCGAGCGCACTGAGGACCTGCTCGGCGCGTATGACGGCTACCTCGCGCAGTCGTTCAAGATCCCGCCGTTCAACCCGGACATCTTCATCGCGAGCAAGGGCTACGATGTCCTCGATCATCAGACGACGCTGATCGCGGCCAGTTCCCCGCTCGACATCAGTCGGTCGGCGATCCTGTTCAAGGGCTGGAAGTGGGTTCCGGCAATCACGGACCAGCACGATCCGCGCTATGCGCAGGCGGCGCTGTTCGCGGATGATCTCACCTACGCCTGCGAGAACATCGTCGATCCCGAAGATAATGTCCAGGACTTTCGGGAGGTCATCTGGGAGATCGGCTACGCCATCCACACCGGCTTCCGCGTCACGCATACGAAGTGGCGCTACATGGGTGAAAACGATCCTCCGGCGCGGCGCGGCAAGCTTGGCTTCGAGTTCTTCGCCGCGAAACCCTGCAAGCAGATCGGCTTCGATCTCGATCCCCGAACGCTGCAGGTACGCAACATCACGTCGTACACGCCGCAGGAGGGCTACGATTTCTTCATCCCGGTTGAGGCGTGCCTGCGCTACACGTACAATTCGCGGGACAGTCTCCCGTTCGGCAACGGACTCGGACGCAAAATCTACAAGCACACCTGGAGTATCGAGTTCCTGTACAAGTTCTGGAACATCGCACTGGAGGTGTTCGGCAGTCCGTTCATCCTGGGCAAGGCCGCGCCAAACGCCATCGCGCTGGCCCGCCAGGTTATCGCCCAGATCCGGCAGGGTGCGCCCGCCGTGCTGCCGACCGGCGTGGAGGCTCAGCTCATCCAGGTGGCTACCGGTGGCCTCTCCGCGTTCTATCAGGCGATCCAGGATCACCGCGAGGAGTGCGCGCGGGCCTACCTCGGCGCGACGCTGACGACCGGCACGACCGGCGGCACGAACACGAACGCGCTCGGCAACGTGCATCAGGACACGCAGGATTACGGGCTTGGCCGCGTGCGCGCCGATATTGAGGGCGTCTTCTCGCGGCAGCTCGCGCGCCGGTTCGTCCGGTACAACTACGGCCGCCAGTATGCCGAGCTCGCGCCGAGACTGAGTCTCGGCGACTGGGACGCCGTGGACATGGCAAATGTCGCGAAGTCGTACAAGGACCTGATCGACCGGAACGTTGTCCACGAGGGCGAGCCTGTCCTGCGCGAACGGCTCAAGCTCCCGGCCGCGCCGCCGGATCTCGCCGCGGAACTCGAAACCCGGCGCAGGGCGAAGACCGCCGGAGCCGAGCAGTCGGCAAAGCCGGACACTGAGCGGCAAACCACCACGGACGGCAAATAGACGCCGCCGAAACACGAGAAATGCGAGGGTCGCGCAATCCGGCCCAAGGAGATACGATGCGATCCCTACGAACACTTCTGATGAGCGCCAGTCTTGCGCTCGTCCTGATCACGTCCGCCTTCGCCAGCGCGACACCGACCACCATCAACGGGATCGACCCTGGCGGCGGCTCGTACAACATGCCCACCATCTTCAACCTGGGCGGCGGCTACGGCCCGATGCAGGTGATGACGGAGGGGCAGAAGGCGACTTACACAGCGTCGGTGACCGGCTTCTCGCCCGTGGCGTCGGCGACGGACATCCTGAACATCTTCGGATCGTCCAGCAAGACCATCCGGATTACCAGGATCGAGATTTCGGGGACCACCTCGGCGGCGACGGCGGCCGTGAACGACCTGCAGGTCATCAAGCGGAGCACGGCCGGGACGCTCGGCAGTGCGGTGCTGACGGCGCTTACGGCTGTTCCCCACGACAGCGCATCAGCGGCGGCCTCGGCGACGATCAGCACTGTCGGAACGGCGAACTACACGACGCTCGGAACCTCCGTCGGCATCCTGCAGGCGCGCAAGTTCACCTGTCAACTCGCGACTGCGACTGCGACTGACTTCCCCATTGTTCCGCCGACCATCTGGTCCTTCACGGAACGGAGCGAGCAGGGCATCGTCCTGCGCGGTGCAACACAGCAGCTCGCGCTGAACTGGAACGGCGGTGCCGTCCCGGCGGGCTGCTCGCTGGACATCTCCGTGACCTGGACAGAAGAATAGCCGCGTCCATCCCTGACGCGAACCGATAGCCCCTCGCATCCTCCTCCGGTGCGCAGGGGCTTTTGCATTGGAGGAGCCGCCGGAGGAGGGCGGCAAATATGGACCTGAGCTTCCACCGATTTATGGAGGCTTTCAACAAGCCTCACCTATTCCAAACCCCTGCGGATCACTTCGTAATGGGCGTATGGGAGACGGGCGCATTCCTGATCGCCTTTGGAATCGCCGTCATCTATTTCGCCATCCGAGCAGCCTGGGATGTCTACGGGAAAGACTGGCGCAGTAAGAGAGTGAAGGCGAGGTGAGGACAATGACAGAACTGTATGCCACTGTCAACGAGCGCCGCGTCTTCTGCGGCCGCTGCCGACACGAGCGCAATCAGACGCGCGTCGAGGGCGGCATCTTCGACAGCGACAATGCGCTCACATTCCACTGCGGCGACTGCGATGCGGTCTATGCCGTCTGCAAATACTGCGCCTGGTTCATGTCCGACGGCGAGACCTGCGCGCGCTGCGCCGAGACACCGTCCGCATTGCTGGCGATAAAGGAGCCTACCACCGTGCTGCCACCGCATCTTCGACCTTACGAACACGAACTCGTTCCCGACGCCGCCAAACGGGCGGGTCACTGGTACCACCCACGCACCGACACGACCATCAACATGGGCCTCGGCTGGCATCCGAAGGGCGCGCCAGTCGTCGCCGTATCTGATGAATCGGAGAGCAAGGCGCCGGACCTCTCCGGTAAGTCCGTCATGATCCTGCAGGGCCGCTTCGAGGGCAAGAAGGGCGTCATTAGCGAGAGCGGGCTCGGTGAGGATGAGCAGGGCCTTACGGTGATTGAGGAGGGCGGACAGGAGCTCCCCTTCGAGAGCTTCGATCCGTACCTGCGCTTCATGACCCCCGACGAGGTCGCCACGGCCGAGGCGGAGGCGCAAACGGCTAAGAAGGCGCAAGCGGCCGCGAAGAGGGAGCTCGCCCGGCAGAAAGCCGCCGATCGCGCCGCCGCTAATGCCTCGCAGAGCTCCAACGGCGCAACGTCCGGCATGACCCCCGACGAGGTCGCCACGGCCGAAGCGGAGTAAATCCACCCGCGCTACGACAGAAGGTCAGCATCAAGCCGCTCCCGGTAATGGGGCGGCTTTGCTGTTTTCGAGGTCTCTTCCATGACCGATTTGACACGCGTGGCGCTGCTCCATGATCCGTATTGGTGCATCGAGGAGACGGCAGGACGCCAGATGTGGATGGCCCTGCGCGCCTTCCCGCAGGCGGCGCACCTCATTGCCGTGCAGCAGACGGCCCAGCAGCAGCCGGAGGCCAGATCCGGCGGCGGGGACAGCGGGGACAAGCCGTGGCAGATGGTCGGCAACACGGCCATCCTGACCCTCACCGGCCCGATGACGAAGCACACCACGTCGATGAGCTCCGGAACGTCCACGGTCCGGCTGCGGCGCATGATGCGGCTCGCGGTGAGCGATCCCGACGTCAAGTCGATCCTCCTTGTCGTGGACAGTCCGGGCGGATCGGTGAGCGGAACCTCGGATATTGCCGACACGGTGGCGCATGCCGCCGCGAAGAAGCCGCTGATCGCCTTCGCCGAGGATTGGTGCGCGTCCGCCGCGATGTGGACAGCCTGCCAGGCGACGAAGCTTTACGTGAACCGCACGGCCATGGTCGGCAGCATCGGCACCGTCATGGTGATCGACGACTGCAGCCGCTGGGCGGCCAATATCGGGCTCGAAGTGCTCGTGTTCTCCACCGGCGCGTTCAAGGGCGCAGGTGTCGAAGGCACAGAGATCACGAAAGAGCAGCGCGACTATTTCCAGTCCATCGTGGACGGCATGAACGCCCACTTCCTGCAAGCGGTCGCGACCGGCCGCAAGATGGACATCGCGAAGGTCAAGACCATCGCCGACGGCCGGATGTACCATGCCGCCGCCGCGCAGTCGATGGGGCTGATCGACGGCATATCGACGATAGACGATGTGCTCGACATGCTGGCGCGGGCCGAAAACGGGGAGCCGATCGGAGACTCGCCGAATGCCGTGCCGGACGAAGACGACGGCGAGGAATCCGATCCCGCCGACGGCCGTGCAAGCGGCTCCGACAAGAACCGCGCGAGCGGTGAGGACAAGAAACCCATGAAACTCAAGGAAGCTTGGAAAGCTTTCCAGGCGACCCTCGCCGCCGCCGGAAACCCGGTGGAGGCGGACGGGCCGGAGGCACTGGAGACGCAGGACGCGCCCGCCGCGACCGGCGCGGAAAACCGCGCAGCGTCGGCGCAACTCGCCACGCTGCAGGCGCAGGTTGCCACGCAGGCGGCAGAACTTGCCGCACTCAAAACGCAGAACGCCGACGACAAGAAGGCCGCGCAGCTCGCGACCGACCTTGCCCGGGTCGATGCGGCCGTCAAGTCGTTCCGGCTCGTTCCGGCGGTCGCCGAGACGTTCCGGACGCTCGCGAAGGAGAGCCCGGAGGGCTTCGCTATCGCTATGGCCGGGATCGAGGCGAACGAGCCCATCGCGGCGCTGAAAGGCGGCGTGAACGCGGCTGATGTCGTCGCGGCGAGTGCAGCAGCTGGTGGCGGCGAACTCAAGAAGCTCGAAGCCCTCACGGACGCTCACATGAAGGAGAACCCCGGCATGCAGCGCCACGAGGCATTCAAGGCGGTCTGCGCCGCGAACAAGGAACTTGCGGAAGCCTACTACGCTTCCGTGAGCGAGGGAGGACAGGGCTAATGGCAAACCAGGGCTATCACGAGATTGACTCGTTCCCTGTCGATGGCGCGCCGGCCACTCCCGTCGCGGCCAATACGATCGTTACGATGTCCGGCACGAACGCCGGGAACGTCGCCGTGGCCGGAGCGGGCGCGACCGGTATCATCGGCGTAACCATTGAGGCGACCGACACCAACGGTTATGCGGCTGTCCGGCTGATTGGCACGGTTCGCGTCCAGGTCGGCGCAAGCAACATCACAGCCGGTCAGGATATCGGCTCCGACGCAAGCGGTCATGCGATCCCTCTGACCCCGTCTGTGGCAGGCGCTGGCACCCTGAAGGGGCGGGCAGGCATTGCGCGGGGATCGGCACTCGCCAATAACCTGGTGGATGTGCTGCTCATGCCGCAGGACCTCTTCGCCGCGTAAGCAGCCGATCTACATCAACGACTTGATTTCGCGTCTCTTCGGAGCGCGAGACGCCGGTAGCTATGGATGGCGCCGGATGTTGGGCCGTCTCCGGATCCGGGGGCGGCCCTCATCATGAGGGTAAAGGAATGCCTCAGCTTGCTTCTCTCCACATCGATCGAGGTCTGACGAACATCTCGATTGCCTATACCAACCCGGATTACGTCGCCGACATGGTGTTCCCACCGTTGCCGGTTGACAAACGATCCGATAAGTACTTCGTGTACGACCGCGAGTTCGCCCTGCGCGGCTCGGGCTTCGATGCGAACGGACGCCCGAACTCCCTGGTGCGCCCCGGCGCGGAAGCGGACGAGACGGACTACCCGCTCAGCAACGCGCCGTTCTATGCGGAGCGCTATGCCAAGCGCTTCCTCGTCACGGACGCTTCGCGCAAGATCGCGGATAGCCCGCTCGCCCCGGACGTCGATGCGACGATCCACGTCACCGAAAAGCTGTACATCGACAATGAGGCGATGGTCGCGCGCCTCTCCTGCAATACCAGTTACTATGCGTCGGCGAACAAGGTCCTGCTCACCACGGGCGCGAACGGCACATCGTGGGCGTCCTATGCGTCCGCGAACTCCAAGCCGCTCTCGGACATCAAGAACGGCAAGGTGCAGGTCCGCAAGTCGATCATCAAGGAGCCGAACTCGGCGATCTACACGGTGGATACCGCCCAGACGCTCGCCGACCATCCGGACATCAAGGACCTTGTCAAGTACACCCATCAGGATGCGCTGACGAGTTCGGGCCTGCCGAAGGTGATGCGCGGACTCACGACCGTCGAGGCGGCGCAGCAGTACCTCACCTCGCCGGAAGGCGCGGCGCAGGTGACCGGCAATATCTGGACGGATCAGAACGGTCTCAACATCTGCCTGATCTACTACAAGTCCAACTCGGTTGCCCCCCGGTCGATCCACTTCGGGCGGACCTTCGATGCGCCGGATGATACCACCGACGCCCGCGGCGTCTCCATCCGTCGGTACCGCTGGGAGCCGAAGGCCGGAGAGTACATCGAGGGCAGCTTCACCCGCGACTGGCGGTTCATCGCGACGGACGGGTCCACGAACGGCTGGATGAGCGGCGGTCTTGCGATCGGCGGCTACCTGATCAGCGGAACCACGCTGTAAGCATCTCGGAAAGCTCACACGAAAGGAAGGCGGCATCCGCAGGGGAGCCGCCTTTTTCTGCGCCCCATGGAAATCCTCACGGCCACCGCGAACCCGAAGTACTGCGCCGTCGGCATCTATCTTGTCGGCGAAAGCAACCCCATCGTGATGATGACGAACCGCAAGGTCGTGCTCTTCGACACGAAGGTGATCGCGCAGCAGTTCATGCCCCAACTCGGGGACGGGCGCTTCACGAACTGGTCACCGGACGGCGAGTATCTCTTCTTCCATCCGCTCGTGACCGAGGGTTTCAATAAGATTTGCGTCATCACCGACTGGGACCCTTACCGTCTCCCGGCCGGAATGCCGGACCACATCCGCAGCGAGACGCCCGGCCGGGAGTGGCGGCACCATATCATGTGGTCGCACGCCTTCACGGACTGCGGACCCGGCCACTGGGTACCCGGACCGAACGGCGTCCCGGTGAACACGGCGCTCGGCGAATATCAGCCTGCGGCGAGCGGAGGGTAACGTGTCCGCCATCTACACCTACGATTTGACAACCCTGGTCGGCCAGACGCGGCTGCACGCCTCCGACACGAACGTAGACGAGCTGGAGGATGACCTCGGGAACGCGGCGGTCTTCACCGACGCGGAACTGAGCTATTTCCTATCGATCAGCGCGCAGGACCCGGTCCTCGCCGCCTCGTTCGCGCTCGAAGCCCTCGCCGCCGACAAGTCGAAGCTCGCGCTGCGCCTGAAGAACTCCGAAGGCGATACGGACATGACGTCGCTCGCGGCGGACCTGCGCGCGCAGGCGGACCGGCTGCGCAGCATCTGTAACATCGGCGGCTCCGTGCAGTCTCCCGATGTCGTCTTCACGACCGACAATGCGGCGGCCGGTATCATGGGCTCCATGGACGGCTGGTAGGAACGGATGGGACGATATGCGGCAATCCGCCCCCAATACCCGCAAGATGGGCGTAATCGGATACTCGCAGTTCAACCGCGAGAACTTCGGCTCGCAGATCGTCTATGCGGGAGCGACGCTCAACGTCATCGCGTCCCGCGTTAGCGCCCGCGAGGCCGGTATTGAAGCGATCCTCGCCGAGGGCCTGCAGGTTTATGCGGGTGCCGCCGATCCGCACGTCTTCAACTGCACGCCGACGGACTTCGCGCCGACGACGAGCCTCGCGCCGCCGGACGCCCGGAACCTGCTGGTCTGGCATGGCCGCTCGTACACCGTTTCGCGCTCATCCTATGACGATGTCGGCCGAACGCGCGCCCTATTGGTCTACGCCTACCGAACGCTACTCGCGCCCGGCAATACGCCCGATGGCCTCCCGGCCGGATCCGGTATCTTTCCGGCGACAACGGCGACGCTCTACACGCCGAAGGGTCAGGTGCGCAACATCAATGGGCAGGCCAACCTGACCGACACGGTTTACACGTCGCAGGGGAGCGTGACCGTGTTTGTCGAGCCGTCGGCGGCGCTCGAGCGACCATCCGTCTTCGGCGCGCAGGACCTGCGGACGCAGCGGATCTTCACCCTGCAGGCGGTTCCACAGTTTGCCGTCATCCGTGATGCGAACGGAGCCTGGCTCGCGCTTACGGCCAGCGAGCAGTTCCCGATGACCGGCGATTTCCGCGTCATGGGCCAGCGGCTCGCGGTCCTGCCCGCCGGGGTGGTTTAAGACATGCCTTACGCCTACCAGATCGAGAATGTCCTGAACATCCTGCGTACCTTCGTTGTGGGCGTCTTCGCGGCGCAGGGCGAGGCTGTCACGGAGATCCCGTACACGGTCGCACTGGAGCAATATCCGTTCGATCCAACGACGCTGCCGCTTACGGTCTTCGAGATCGGTAGTATCCCCGTCGGTCGCGACGCGGGCGATAACACGATCTACCTGGAATTGCCCGTCACGATCCACCACGGCCGATCGCGTGTCGATGGTCAGCTCGCCGATATGGTGGCACTCTCGCGGCTCGGGGCCATCGGCACGGCCATGGAGAACGATTACCGGCTCTCCACGATTGCGGATGCGCCCTTGGTACCAATCCATACGGCCGAGCCGAAACACATCATGGTCGGCGATGATAGTAAGATGCAGGTCTTGCTCAATATGGAAAACCAGGGAGTTGGCCTTTGCGCTGTCTCGATGCTGGTCAATATCTGCTGGTATGAGGGCAAATATTGAAGGGGTGAGGGAATCACTGATGAGCGATATGACACGGCCGACCTGGATTTGCGGGTGCGGCGTTTCCCATTATGTCGGCGCAAAGGATGCCGGGGTCTATAAATGCCCGTATGGTTGCGACCAGACTTTCACGGTGTCGAATGTTGATGAGGTCGGTAACAAGACCGAGGTAGTCCCGTCCGCCAAGAAGGCAAAGGCCGACGCCCCCGCTTCGTAAGTCTGCCCCTGTTCCATAATCCCGATTTCACCGTATTTCTCTTGACTGGCTCGCCATCGACATGGCGGGCCTTTGCTGTTTTCTGGAGAGTGAGCCATGGCTAACAATATCACCGGACAAGACCGCCGGATCATGAGGGATGTCTCGGTCATGTCCGTAGCGAACGCGCCCGCAGGCGGCGGCGCGCTCGGCACCCCTGCAAGCTACCTCGGCGTGATCGAGACGTTCGAGCTCGAACTTAAGCGTGAGTATGCCGACACGACCGCGAGCGCCGACCTGGGCATGTCCGGCCGCGCGGTGCGATGGGGACTTGGCAGCGTAAAGCTTACGGGCTTCTCGGCGGCTACGTCGTCGCTGTTCTTCGCCCAATTCGCCGCAGGAGGCCATGCGCAGCTTCTCTTCACGGAGGTCGCGAGCGGAGACGCCTACCAGCTCATGTGCCGCACGGAGACGGCGTCCAAAAGCGCCGGGAAAGAGGCCACGAAGGATACGCTGTCCCTGGTGGTCGAAGGGCAGCCCTTCTATGCGACGGGCGGCGGCTCGGTCGCTGCAATTCCCCTGGAGTAAGCGTTCATGGAATATTTGACACCCGATGCGTTCCTGAATGAAAACCCAGAACCCATTGGCGAAGATTTCGAAGTCCCTGGGCTTGGCGGCTTCGTCCATATCCAGGGCGTGTCGGATTATGACGCGCGCGTTGCGATCGATAAGGACGCTGCACACTTCTATAACGACAAAGGTGAACCTGCCACGCTCAGGCATCCGAAAACCGGCAAGATGTTCACGCCGATCCCGGAACACATCCAGGCGGCGGCGTGGGCGGCGGCCTGTGTAACGCAACCGGCCCTTAACTCGACCGCGTGGCTCTTCTTCGCGGCCACGAACGCGGCTGCGCTGATTAGCATCTGGAGACGGTGCCTCATCTGCTCGCGCCTCATGGAAGATCCCGAGGATAATCTCGCGGATGGGCTTGTTGCCGCAAAAGCCGGGATCGAGAAGAGTGAAGACCCTTTGGTCTCCGGTGGGAGCTCTACTGCATAAGGAACCTGCGCCGCTTGCCAGAAGAGGTCGCTGCAGCAAACCCTGGATTGAAGATGCATCGGATATTCCACCTGCTAGCGCTTGATGAGGTAGCGGCGGAAGCAACAGCCGACGCGGTCGAGGGCTGATCCATGGCGGTGCGCGTCAAAGCCCAGTTTCTCACAAATGCGAAGCACCTCGCGGCTCGTCAGCGCACGCGCGCGAAGGCCGTGGACGCGGCCATGATCGCCGGGAGCCGCGGGTGGGGTGAGGCGGTCAAACAGCGCGCCATCCGTCTCTCGCAAGGCCCGCTAAAGACAGCCGAACTGCGCCACATACGGCCAGGTCTTTATTCGACATTGAATCCGCCATCGCCGACGTTCGATGTCGTGGTCAATATGCAGACTGGCCTTTTCGCTCGTTCGTGGCGATGCGCAACATGGTCATTTTCCGGCAGCGTGACGACGACAGTTTACAACGCCGCGTCTTATAGCGGTTTTATGGACGGAACGAGCCGAATGCGGCAGCGCCTTGTTCTGAAGGCGGCTGTATATGGTTGGCCGGGCAATCCCTACACGGCGGCCGATTATGCGCGCATCATGGCGGAGGCATCGGCCGCATCTACGGCGTCAATCACCGGAGCCAATGCGACCCAGACGCCGTTCACGCAGGCGATCCGCCGCGTTAAGGTTGCCACGGAAACCGCCTATACCGGCGGCAGTTATGGATCGGCATCCTTCGTTGGCGATCTGGTGAGTATCGGAACGGGCATCATCGCCGTCTACGCGGGCGAGTTCTTCTGAGGGGTCAATATGAGCGTCGATATCCTCAAAACCATTTCGATACTCGATCACTCACAGTACATGCGGGCCTCGCGCGAGATGGCGGCGGCTACGGAGAGTATCGGGGCAGGGTCCACCGGCGGCCTCGACCGTGTTAGTGGGGCCATGGCGCTCGCTGGTGGCCTGATGGTTGGATTAAGCGCAAAGGCGCTGAAGGCGGCATCCGACTTCGAGCAGCTTAATCGCTCCATGACGACGCTGTACGGCGCTTCGACCGGCGCGAAACTCTTCGGGGACCTGAAACAGTACACACTGCTCACGCCGTACACGCTATCCGACTGGGCGAAATACGCCAACCTGCTCGGCGGCGCTAAGGAGAACGCGGCATCACTCATTCCAGTGCTCAAGGACCTTGGGGATTCCGTAACAGCCGCGAAGGGTGTCGACCCGGCGGCTATGCAGCGCGCGGTCTACGCCATAGCCGAAGTCCATCAGGGAATTACCACGTTGCGCCAGGTGCGCATGCTTCAGCTCGCCGGTGTGCCGGCTGCTGAATACATCAAGAAAAATCTTGGGCTTAGTGATCAGCAGCTTGGCAACCTGGGCAAGTTCCATCTTCCAGGGCAACTGGTCGAAGCCGCTATTATGAAGGGGATCGAAGACGATCCGACACGTCACAATGCCCAGCTCAGGTTCATGGACACGATGGCGGGTAAGGTCTCGAATATCCGGGACAAATGGCAACTACTGATGGCCGATGCAGGCACGCCTTTTCTTCAGCCCGCGAAAGACGGCCTGGATTTTATCGGGAAGCAATTGGACAACATCCTGAAGGGGCATGGCAAGGGGTTCGGAGAACTCCTCTTCTACGGCGGCCCAGCTCTTCTCGTCGGTAGTGCAGCACTCAAAACCCTTACATTCTGGAACAACCTCAAGAACGCCAAGAACCTGGCGGCGATCGCGGCGAAGTTTGAGATGGGTGCGGAACAGGACAAAGTCCCGGTCATGGCGGCAGAGAACGGCCTCCTGGACACCGCCGCGACCAAGTGGGGCAAGCTCGGGACAACCTTGCTCGCCGTAGGGCGGAATGGATTGGCGCTCGCAGGTATCTTCACACTGCTTTCGGCGGCGAAGGATACCTACGACGAGTTCACAAATCCAACCCAGACCGCCTTTGAAGGTATGTTCACCGAGTATCGCAAGAGCGTGAAGGATCAGTTGCTTGATGCCGTACTCCATCCGGTCAGAACCGGCGCAGGCATGATTGCGGCCACTGGTGAGCAGGGCTTCGCGAAATATGCGAACTACGGCGAGGACATCATCAAGAAATCGAAGTGGCAACCTGGGATCGAGGCGATGAACCGCCTAAACCCGACCCTCAATGCCATCATACAGCACTGGAACGATCCCAAGATTGCCAGCCTTCCGCAGATCAAGGATGCTGCCACCCGCCTTCACACGATCGTAGAGAATAGCATGGCCCACGCTGGCGAAAAAGATCCGACCACCGCACTAAAGTCCCAGATGGATCAGTACAACAAAATCCTTGCCGACTTTAACAAGAACCGCCTCAAATACCTGACGATGAGCGACAATCCGGCCAACGATCAGTTCGCCTACCAGCTCGACCGCGCCGAAACGCTCATGAACATCGCAAAGATGAAGGTCGAGCATTCGGATACGACCAAACACAAGATCAAGGGTGGTAAGGGCTCGTTCTTCGAAACCAGGGATGCTCAGGCGGTCAAGGACTTCAACATGTACCGCGCCGAGGCGCTCGGGCTCATCGACAAGAACATCGCCTCTATCAGCAAGGAGGCGGACGCCTACAAGAAGGCCGGGAAGTCGGCGGAGTGGCTGAAGGATCAGAAGAAGATCCTGGGGCTGATGCAGAAGGCGCAGGAAATCAAGGACGATAAGATCGGCAAGGGGAAATCCGGGCTCGACCCGACGATTGCGACGATCCTTTCCAGTGCCGGAATGAGCGAAGAGGCGATCCTGCAGCGCGCCGGTATCGGCCGCAGGTTCTTCCGGTCGCTCGGCAGCAAATCGAGCGGCCTTCCGCCTGACCCGTTCAAGCAGGCGCTCCAGCAGATCCGCAACCAGAAGCAGCCGGTGCACATCAGCCTAGAGCTTAACGGGAAGGCGATCCAGACGCTGGCCGCCGCCGTCGAGGTGCCCATCGTCCAGCAGCTCGTGCAGATACTCGAAGGCAGCGGGAACCGGCCGATCATGGCGGGAGGCTAAGCTCCATGGGGCTTCAGATCACCGACGATATCGCGGGCGTCACAATCACCGAAGACGGCTTCAGCCTGATCGACAGTCTGGGTAAGCAGCGCGATCTCGGTCTGTTAACCCTGAGTAACGTCTGGTTCGCTCCGGGCAATATCGGCGCCATCCTGCAGCCGGTCTGCATCACCAACGCATGGGCGGCGCAGTCCAGTAAGTGGCAGTTCGCGGACTGGGCGAACCTCGATCCCACGGCGTGGGAGACGATCTCCAAGCGGCAAGCGGGCGATTATTACCTACAGTCGAAGGGGCTCGCCTCCGGCGTCCTGCAGAGCGCCGCGAGTGTCGCCGCGAACACGCCGCTGTTCATCGAGTTCCAGTGCTTCGCCCAGCCTGGCCAGGCGATCCGCGATTACGTCATCGCGCAGTTCGGACAGAACTTCCGGCTGCATGTCCATAGCAACGGGACGGCGGACCTTGAGGACCTGCGGCAGACACCCTCACAGATCATCGCCCAGGGATTCCCGCTGACATCGAACGGACAGGACCTCGCCGGAAAGTTCGTGCAGGTCTTCATCCTGCCGTGGCGGCGCGGTCGACTGTTCTTCTGGACGAACCAGGGCGGCGCGCAGGAGATCTATGTCGGTGCACGCCAGGATGGCAGTGACGCGCTGAAGTCGGCGCGGACACCCGGCGAGCGTTTCTACTACGTCACGACCGAGGCGGCGCATATCATCCTGACGCCAAATCCGGCGACGCGCGCCTTCCTGACCGCGAATCCCTATGTCGGGAACTCCCGGTTCGGCTCGGCGCAGTCACCGATCCTGACACTGCCACGGCCGGTGACCGTCGCGCCTATCGAACAGGACTTCGGGTCCGAGCAGCAGGACGGCACGACCGTCTCGCTGTCCATTTCTTACTTCGACAACGGCGGCAATCAGATCGCCGGACCGGATGTCGATACGCCCGCCTATCAGGCCCAGTACACGCTTACGCTCACGGCTCCGAACACCGGTGTGACGCCGCAGGTCTTCGGCGCGAATATCCGGTGGGAGCGCGGTCTTGGAACCCGGCAGTACCAGACGAACCTGATCGGCTCGCCAAACGCCGCGTCGTTCCAGATGTCCCGTGACCGGTCCCAGAAGTCCTTCAGCTTCGAGCTCGACAATCCGCACAATACGTGGACGAGCCTGAAGGACCTCGAAAACCGGAAGATGGTGGCGCAGTTCATCGCGGACAACGTCGATACGACAGGTCAGGTGATCTTCAGCGGCTACACGGACGCGCCGTCATTCCTGGACGGGGTCGCCTCGCGCATCAAAATCCCGTGCAGCGGGCTTAGGAAGTTCCTCAAGTCGTCGCTGATGAGCGATGCGCAGAGCTACGACGGCATGACCCACTGTCAGGCGGTCTTGGCAATCCTGCACGATGCGGGTTTCGACCCGCCCAATGTCGTGGTTTTCGAGGACGGGGTAACGTTCGAGACGGCCCCGCCGGGCGAGGATCCGTACTGGCGTCCGGCGAACGGGATGAGCCGCGACGAGTTCATCCAGCATATCTGCGATGTCTTTTCGGGTTACGTCTTCGATGATATCGGAGGCGTTTTTTATTACGTCCCGAAGGAGTATTTCACCGCGCAGGCGCTCGCTGGAACCGGGATCGTCCCCATCGTCTACGCGCAGACGCCGCCAAACGATCTCTTCCCGCAGATGCCCGCGCCCGCCGCAATCGGTCCGAATGCGACGGTGATGGTGGCACTGAAGGATAGCGTCCGTCAGGAGTTTATCCCGCTCGTCGCAAACGACATCTGGGTGCTTGGGTTCGATCCGAACGCTCAGCAGGTCGTCGCCGCGCACTACGAGGATTTCGACAGCATCAACACGCGGACGGCGACGAACTACGTCGGCGAGCGGCGCACGTTCATCTACGCCTCGGCGGCCATCGCGAGCGTCTACATGGCCTATCAGGGCTGCGCCGTACTCGCCCAGAAACTGCCGTTCCCACTCAAGCGCGTCTCGTTTGAACTTCCCGACTACCAGGTGAACACGCTCCCCATCGAGGGGCCTCTTTACCTCGAAGGCTACGGGCTAGGGCTCATCACGAGCTTCAACGCCAATCTCGATAATGACCGGTGGCGCAAGACGGAATACACCACGGAGCTGCTTTAACCATGGCCAGCCAGGAACTTTACAACCGCCTGAACCGCGCTCTGCAGCGGCAGTCCGGCCAGCACGGCGAGGGGCGGCGGCCGCTCGACCTGGCGACGGCGCGCGGTCAGCATCCGACGCAGGGCAGCGAGGCCGTCCGGCAGATGGCAGCCTCCGGATCCGCGCCGATCCAGGTGGTCTCTCTGAACGTTCCTGGCGCGACGTCCACCTCCAGGGCGTTTATCTGGGGAATCACCGGCTTCGGCTGGGGCGACGGGACACTGTTATAATGCCAATCCAAGCAGATGCGAATGGGCAGGTCCTGATCCCGATCGGCAATCCGGTGACCTGGAACTTCGCGGCGACGGTGCGCGTCGGGCGCGGAACGCTGAACGTCGATCCGTCCACGGTGGACGACTTCGAGACGAGCTGGACGGCGAACCTGGGAGGCGTGGCGTTCCAGGGTGGCAGCGACGCGCGGTTCCATGGAAACGTCTACACCTATCACTGCAACAGCTCGGGGCTGTTCGTGAACCTGCCGCAGGAGACAGATCCGATGTGGGTGCTGTCAGTGTCGGCGAGCGCCCAGGCTTACGTCGTCATCGACCCCAACACGGGGGCGGTCTCAGGCTACACGCAGCGGGCCGTCGGGATCATCTCAGTAGGGATCAACGGAACCGTGACCTCGTTTCCGGCACTTGCGCCTGGAACCACGATCCCGTTCAACGTCCTGCCCTCCATCGAGTTCTTCAGCGCCGCCGACTGGAACGTCTCCGTGCAGGCGTGCGGACCGGGCACCGTGCCGACGATTGGCGTCATGCCGCTCACGGTCATCTCCGATGCGATGTACGGCCACGAGGCGTTCGTCTCGACCTCGGACGGGCGCAGCGGACACCGGAGCGTCACGACATGGGACAGCAGCGGCGCATACGGCGTCAACCCGGCGGCGACCGGCTGGACCGCCCTGTTCGCCAACCGCTTCGACGCCGTCGGTGGTCTGCAGGTATCGGCGAGCGGAAGCGACGCCTCCTGTCCGTGGCCCTCCGGTGCGCTGCTCTGCTACGGCGTCTCGAACCCGCAGCTATCGCTCTCGGTGCGGGAATGGCCAGGCGGCCAGCCGATCGCGGCAATGCCGACGCAGGCGTTCAACGGGGGAAACCTGCAGACGGTCATCGGCACCTGGCAGGAGTTCTCACGGCCGTCGGTCCCTACGGACAGCGACGGCAACGCTCCCGCGCAGGCGTTCTACAGCCGCACGCGCGGTGCATACGACGGCGTCCTGTCTTCGGCCTACATTCAGGCTGGAGCATGGAACCAGTCCGCCCGGCTGGAAGCGTATGCCGCGGACTCCTACAACTGGATCATCGGCTCGCCGTCCTGGCTGCAGGCGAATAACTACGACCCGCGCACGGCCGGATACGATGGGGGTAACGGCTTCAGCGTCTACGGCGCGGGGCTGGACGTAGACGCCCTGATCGACTTCTACGCGTGGCCGACGCTGATCACCGTGACGCGGCAGTCGTCATTCACCTTCGAGAACGGGCAGGGCGCGGCGAGATGGCAGGGAGTAACGCTCCCCGGCGACGTGTATTCGACACCCGTGGTCGATCCCGCATGGCAGATCACGCAGCAGTTGTCCGGTATCCAGGCTCTCTACCCGCCGCCGGACCCGGCCGCCAGCGGCATCACCTACGGATTGCAGCAGACGATCTCCTCCGCCGGCTTCCGGCGCGCCTGGCGCAACTACAGGTACTGCCAGATCAAGATCGCGGCGAGCGCGCCGTGCAAGGTACGGTTCGTGCTGCAGACCTCAAAGGATGTCCTGACTGACGCGCTCGGGCAGCCGCTTTCGTGGCCGACGGTGACGGAGTATTGGGACCATATCGCGCTGGTCGCCGGGGACAACACGGTCACGCTCGACCTCGCGCAGGGGATCCCGCAGCCACCCAGCGGCGGGACGCTCCCGCGCGTAAACGGATGCTGGGATGCACCCTCGATTCAGCTTGGTGATGCGCATGCAGGGATTGGCGGCAGTTCGAACTCCACGGGCGTCTTCGACGGGCTCGGTGAGTGCGTCCTTCGGTCCTACACAACGCCGATCGCGCAGGATCCGAACAACCGGTGGTCGCGTAACGACGTCCAGTTCGTACGGATCGACAAGCTGACGCCGGGGATTACTTACACGCTGGAGAGCATTGTCCTGCTCGACCGGACCGACGGCGACCGCACGCCGCTGCGCGTGCTCGGCGACCCAGGGCCGAATCGGAGCTCGGCGGAAATCCCGGAGCAAACGCTGCCGCCTCGCACCCTCCTGCGCGTGCTAACGAACGGGCGGCCAGCTGTGGTCTTCCCGATCCCCGTCCCGGAGACACCGCCCGGCGGCGCGCAGGTCATTCCGGCAGCCGCCGACCTCGCCGCGCGGCTGATCGACTACTTCGATGAGGGGGGCAACGTCTGGAGCGTCACTGCTACAGATACGGCGCTTGCGGCGGCGATCCCGGCGGCGATGCTGCAGGTCGTTCCCGGAAGCATTACGGACACGGGCTTCGCGCTCGCACCGGTCGCGCGCACTGTCCCGCCGGACCGGATCACGGGCGCATCCACGCAAGGCGGCCTCACGGTCCTGCCGTGGTTCGAGGCGATGATCACCGAAACGCCGGCGGCGAGCTGGAACCTTGGCGGTGTCATCGAGGGGATCGTCCTGGATGCCTCTCAGCGCACGGCCACGAGCGGCGCGCAGGTTGCGGGGACGATCACGAACCCGGTGCAGGCGGTCGGATCGCTGACGCCTATCACGACGCCCGAGGGGCCGGTTGCAACCGACGATGACGGATACTTTGCGCTGCCGCTGCATCAGCCGGTCTATGCCGGACCGCCGAACATATTCGGAAAACCGACTGTCACGACCGTCAATCACACGGTGGACGACGTCGCGGACCCGGATATGGCGAAGGTCCTGGCGACGGCCGGACACCGGAACTCGCTCTTCCTGTACGTGCTCGCAAATCCCGCCCTGCAGGCGCTGGAGACGGACATGGCGCAGGACTACGTGAGCGGACGCATCTATTTCGTCTACGCGGATCCGGATGGCAATCTGAGCTGCGACGCCTACGAGGGGTATACCGGCCTCTTCGGGCTTCCGGCGCGCTCGGAGAACATCGTTGACGCCGTGACGGGCCTGCCGCGCGCGGGCATCGCGCCGAGCCTCTGGATTGTGAGCGAGATCGGCTTGGCGAGCCTGGTCTATCAGCGCCCGGACGGCGCGGTCGTGATGACCTACAGTTCGGACGGCCTGATCTCACTCGGGGTGGAGACGATGGCCCTATTTTCCCGGATGAACGGCCTCCCGCATCATTATCGCGACAGCGCCACTGGGATCGCCTACGTCTTCGCCGCGTTCGCGTCGGCCTCCGGCGCGAGCAGCGCGGATGTCCTGCTGATCCGGCTCGACGCAAGCAACAACCTGCTTACCTGGGCAGATGGAACGACGGAGAAGACGGTCCTCACGAGCGTTTCGGCAGCTGGACGGCCAGACGCCTTGCCGAACCGCGTGGATGGCGCGCACACGATCCTGCTGCTCTACGGCGACCTGCGGTATCAGAGCGCCGACGGCGGCGAGAATTGGACGGCCATAGAATGAGCTTGTACGAGCCTACTGGAGGGGCTGGAAATGCCGCCCTGTGGTCCGCTTCCATGATCGCGCTCGACCTGGCGCTCGCCACGGCGCTCGGCGAGGGCGTCCTGAGTGGTCTCACCGTGGATAGCAGTGGGAATCTGCAGGTCGGAGATGCACTGATCGGCCACTTCGTCAGTAATGCCTCCGTCGTCTCGATCCTGACCGCATCCTCGCAGGTCATTTCGCCGACCGTGGCGAGCTCGACCAATTACGTCTGGTGGCAGATGCCGACGATGACGGCGACACCGCCGAACACCGGATACGATCCGACCGTTGTAGGGGCAAACGGGAAGGACGCGGGCCTCGTCGTCTGCAACACGAGCGGCGCGCAACCCGCGAACGCGATCCTGCTGGCGACGGTGACCACCAACAGCAGTAACGTCGTCACCTCGGTCAACAATAATCCGACCGGCCGGAACAACCTGGTACTGCCCGCCCAGCTCGCCACGACGATTGGGCAGATGAAGGTCAAGTCGATGTACGTGCCAGGCTCCATCCCGGTCGTCGCCGGTTTCGTGAAGTGGCGCGTGCCGTTCCCGCTCACGATCACGCAGCTCAAGGCGCTCGCATCGAATGCGCCCGTTGGCTCGTCGCAGGTCTATGATGTGAAGAAGAACGGCGTTTCGATCTTCTCCACATCCGCAAACCGGTGCATCATCCCGGCCAATGCGACGTCTGGCGCATCCGCGGTCGCGGACAACGGCGCGTCCTGCGTCGAAGGCGATCTCATCACCATCGACTGCACCCAGGCAGGATCGACGACGGCGTGTGTGGACTTTATCGCGGACTTATATTTTAAATGATCGGCGCGTTGTTTTTGCCGCTGGAAATTGCAGGAACTGTCAAGGCTTGGTCTATGGGCCATCCGTTATAAAGCCGCTGGTAGATGGTCCTTGGCTTAATCCCGGTGAAATCCGCCCATTCAGACAGCGTTCTTGTCTCGCCGTTGAATGCGATCAGGCGACTGCTTCTTCGATTATTCGCCTGAGCCTTTCGCGTCTCCCATTTGCAATTTCCGGGCGCATAGTCTCCGTCATTGTCCAGTCGCTCCAGGGTATGTTTTGGGCTTGGCCTTTGGCCCATATCGTTGAGGAAGGTTGTGAAATCCGCCCATGAGGGATGAACCGAAATACCACGGCCGCCATAGTGGTGGTAGGCGGGATCGTTAGGGTTTTGACAGCGTTTTCGAAGGGCGCACCAGGTGTGATACTCTGGAGTGTCGCTCAGTCCGTGCGTGCTGTTCGCCTCTCCGATGCGCTCTTTTATCATGCAGCCGCACGAACGCGATTTGCCATTCAGGAGATTGCTTTTAAAGAAAGTCTTCTCCGCGCCGCAATCGCATTTGCAGAGCCATATTCGGGATGAACCGCGCTTCTCTACAAACCTGATGGCCACCAAACTGCCGAAGCGCTTATTAGTTATATCTATGCTTTTCACATAGATATTTTACCTAAAATTAACGATCTCTACTTCAAATAGCGGCGTAGGCCGAAATCAACACGCAAATGCACAGGGCGCTCCCAGATCGGGAGGCGCTCTTTTTCTTTGGGAGAAACAGCATGTCTGAAGCACTGACATCGACCGCTGGCGGACCGGCAGAGCACGGCAACTGGAAGGGTGTTTGGGAGATCCTCAAGTTCCACGAGGATGAGAACGACCCGGCAATTCTGGATGGAACCGCTGTACCTTACGAGGTCGTGACGGTTGAGAACGTCGTCTTGCTCGTCGGCTGGAATGAGCTAATCCGCATACTGGTGGGCGCGAGCGCGAACACCTTCACCCAGCCGAATACCCAGATCGGGATCGGGGACAGCTCCACGGCCGCGGCGAACACGCAGACCGACCTTCAGGCGTCCACGAACAAGTTCTATCAGGTCCTGGATGCCAGTGGCGGCCTCGTCGTCGGCGCGAACGGCGGAACGACCAACACGCTGATCGTACAGACGACGATTGGCACTAGCAATGCGAACTTCAGCTGGCAAGAATTAGTGATCAAACAGTCGGTCAGCGGTATTTGCTTAAATCGAGCAGTCGCCAATATGGGCACGAAAAGCTCTGGCACCTGGATCGCAAAGTGCACGATCACGCTGACGTAGAGCCAAATAAGACAGTCGCAGGAAAACCGTTACTACCTGAAGAACTTCGTACCGATGGCAGGCGACAAGGAAACGTTAAAGGAGTTCACTCTCAGTCATGGTCAGAGAGTTGCGAAAAGCATCCTTGACCTGATATTCGCAGCCTTTTATGCTGTCGCCTTCGATTATATCGTCAGGGGCGCTCTGGGGGCGTTACGGATACCCGTGACGGATCATGCGGGCAAGACCCTGACCGAAATCACGGACGACCTTCTGATGTGCGGCTTCGGTTTATTCGTCGTAAAGACCGTCATCATCGATATAACAGAGCGGGCGGTTGAAGGCATCGGTGAGGTCAAACACCTGATCACTCTGGTAAGCTTGGACGAAAAGGATGCAAATGATGACCGCGCAGAGTGAGAGGCGCACGAATATCTCAGGCGCTTTCGGGTTACGGCAGGCGATGCTGATCGGTTGCACGTCCGCCCTGGCTTTGACTTTGGTGGCGACATCGGTGATTGGTTACCGTGCGCACTTACCCCCGACCATCTTGGAAGGATACATGATCTTCCACACTCTCATTTCGGTGATAGTCGGATGGACCGCAATGGGGTATCTCAGTCAGCGCGCCGAGGTGAATATCTCCGGGGGTGCACTTTCGAGCCCGGTCGTGAGATTGGCTTCGTACCTACTGACATGCACATTCGTCGCAGGCGCCTTTTTTACAATCGTGCTCCTGGCGGTCCCGATCGGGCTACTATCCGCTTATATTATCGCACTGCATATGAGGAGCGGTATCTCTTTCCGGGATTCTGTGGATGACTTCCTGATGATCCTCGATAATTACGGGCTCCCAAAGCCTCAGTAAGCGGTGTTCTACTTCCGGCAACTCTCGACGATGCAGGCTATCACGACGTAGAGCAGCAAAAAGGGCCAGACTTCGCGGGGTGGCATTCGGCGCATGATTTAGGGCCAGGGGTTATTGTCGGCCGCACCAGCGTAGCATTTGGCGACGTGCTGCATGGTCGCATCGAAGACGTGGACGAAGCAATCGTTCGCCTTATCCTGAGGCATCCCGGCCGCCTCGCGCGCCTGTTCAAACTTCTGCTGGACGTGCTGGGCGAAAAGACGCTGTTGATAGGCACTCCAATCATCCTGGGTCCGAAGCTGAACGGCCATCCGGTCGGGATTGTCATTCATCGGCCAGACGACTTTGTACCCAGAACCTTCCAAACTGTCGATTACAGCCTGTACTTGCGGCCGGATCTGCTCGGTTGTGCTGGCGTCCTGTTTCTGAGCGCTGTCATCGCCGCATCCAGTGAAGAGGCTCGATCCTACAGCGAGTAATAGAAATGCACCGATAACCAACAAGATCGACCCGTTCCCTAAAATCTTCAGGATGGCATTGAACTTCCGCATGCGCCGATTCTGCCATATTTGCCCGTAAGCTTGCAACCTTTCGTATATTCATGGTACTAACTGATTACCATGGATGCGAAAAGAACACGTCTCAGATTATTTGTTCTCGCGTTACCAGTTTTCGGTATTCTGCTGGCGGCGAGAATCCACCCGGCAGCGAAACCGGCACCTCGTGCAGGGGTTGTCCTGAAGAGTGACGATGCAGGATTTGCGCAAGGCGCACCCGCGCCTGCGATCGCCGCAAAGTACACCGTCCAGCATTTGAGCCGAAGGGAAACGCCAGCCCAGCGACATCTGCGCTGGTTGCGGATGCAATATCCATACGGCCGGATTCCTCCTGACGTACTGAGAAAGGAGGTAGCCAGGGAGCACCAGGGGACTAAATGAACGCATCCGCCTACCTTTATGCTTCGCTCCCTGGCAGTCTGGAAGGGTTCACAAACGGGTGGGTTCATCTCACTGAGCATGTAAATGATACTGGCAGCCTGCTATGCGATGGAAATACCGCAACTGGGCGCGCCGTCAATGTCACAAGCAATTCGGCTCCACAAAACGGAAATGGGACAATTGCCGTCACGATCGACCTCGGCAGTGTCCAGACGGTTACCGGACTCCTTGTCAATTACACGAATTCGATCAGCGGCGGCCCAGCGTATTATGTTTCCTCAAACGGAACGTCGTGGACCTCGGTAACCGCGACCTTCGTTTCAAATGTTGCGCTCGGGAAGAAATATTCGCTGCCTGGGGGAACGACCGCACGGTATATACAGGCGGTCATGTATGCGTCTGCGACCGCGCCTTACGCTCTGACATTCTGGGAGTTCTATGGGTACGACAGCGGCGGCAACATCATCGGTCCACCGGCCAGTCCACCGCCCCCGGTCCAAAATACGCAGTATTATACTGCAGTCGGCCAAGGAAGCAGTCTTCCGCCAGCGAATCCCTCGCTGGCTTTTTTCATGCCCGGGCCGATGCTCAGCGACGAACGGCCGGGAGACACCACGACCGGATACAAGCAAGGGCCGACCGCGCCCGGCGACATCTGCGCCGTCTACGGCCTGATCGACCTCGGCACGACGGACAACATCCATCATGCGCTAGTCGCCTGGAAGCTCGGGAACTCGCAGCTTCTCGACCTCTCGTATAGCTCCGATGGCTCGACATGGACGCCGGTGTTTTCGGCTATCCCGGCGTCCACCGTCGGCATCCTCGATCAGAACATCAGCGCCGTCGCGCGCTACGTGATGGTCAAGCTGTACGGGCCGTATGCGCTGGAGCTCACCGACTTCCGCATCTCGGCGACCTCGACCGGAACTTACTACCCGGTCCTCGTCAGCTTCTCAGACAGCGGCGCTGGCTTGGACAGCCAGGGGAGCGGCCCGCTTAGTACGAAGTCATTCACGGATAGCGGGGCAGCATCGGACGTTGCGACGAAGACGGTCGGCCGTCCGACGATTGCGCAAGGCGGATCTCTGGCCATCGCGTCTCTTGGCTCATCGGCGCACGCGGCGCTTACGGGAACCTGGGAGGTGGACTGGGGGACCATCGACGTCGGCGACAGCTTCACGTCGAACGGCTGGCTGCTCACCTGGGATGGCACGAATATCACCGTGAACGTCCCGCTGCTCGCCACGCCATCGATAGGCACGGCCAGCTTCTACACCGCCTACTATGAATCCGTGGCGGGCGCGGCTCCGGTCTACGTGCAGTTCGACGTGATGCCCGGCAGTGTGACCGTCAAGGCATTCACGGACAGCGGCGCGGCGAGCGATAGCCTGAGCCAGACCGGGCAGCTTTGCTCGTTCACGGACCACGGAAGCGGTGCGGATGTTCCGGGACTTATGGCCACGATCTCGTTCACGGACAGCGGCGGTGGCTCGGATGCGCCGGTCGGCCCCGCCAATCCACTCGCCTTCACGGACAGCGGTGTGGCCTCCGATGCCATCTCTGTAGGCTACACCCAACAGGTCGCCGACGCGGGTTACGCCTGGGAACAGCTTTCCGTCAACGACGGAACGAACACGACGGTCTTTAATCTTCTCGCCGATTACGGCGCCGGTTCTGATGTCCCAGATCTGAATGTGACGATCCCGTTCATGGACGTAGGAATAGGATCGGACGCGACGGACCTTTCGGCCACGCTCCCATTCACGGATAGTGGCGCTGCCTCTGATGTGGCCACCGCGCCGGTGCAGTTCAGCCCAGGTGGTGTGCAGGTCTTCCTGGACTGACGCCGCTTGTAGATAGAAACCAGTTCGCGGCCGCTCCCGGTATCGGGGCGGCTGTTTCTTTTGGAGGTATCCATGCTTCGAAGATGGACCAGGCTGCTGCCGGTTCTGCTCGCCTTGCTGCTGCTGATCGGCCTGCGGCCGGCGCACTGCACCACGACGACCTACCTCTACAACGACAGCCATATCGTGTACCTGGGTCCCTGGGCCAACCAGAGCGGCTCGGGGCACAACTTCTGCGCCGCTCTGGCGAACTCCGGATGGGAGATGTCGTACGGGTTCACCGGGACTCAGACGACAATACAGATATTCGTAACCACCGCAGGGGCCTTCCAGTTCTCGGTGGACGGCGGCTCGTTCACCACATCGAACGTCACGACCCTGAGCGCCTTCACCACATACACCGTGGTGACCGGGCTTACGGACGCGGCGCACACGCTCACAATCAAACACGTCGGCTCATTTACCTTTGACCTGGCTCAGGATGCAACGATCACCGTGACGGGCGCTGCCCCCTCACTTTCCCTGGTGTCAGGATATGGGCCTGTTTACAACCTCGATAGATCCACTACTGATTTCCTGGGGCGCGCCGGAATTTCCAGTGTCTCCAACATGGAAGGTGGCTGGATCTCCTCGACCACAAACGCCTCGTTCATCCCCGCCGCGTCGTATACGCAGGCGACGACGGGCGGCAATAACTGGAGCGACGCCGATGAGGATTTCTACGCTACGTCACCCGCCATCAGCGCCTACATGTTCTGCAACTCGACAAGCGCCCGACTTGTTGTGGACGGGGTGCCACTGACTCCGGTCGCGTTGCCAAGCACCGGCTGGCAGGTCGTGAGCCTGGCGACCGGACTGGACAGCTCGCACCAGCATAGGTACCGCATTTACATCTCGATGCCGCCGATAAACATGATGCAGATCATGACCCCGGGCGGCACGATCAACACGAGTACAGGTCCTCCCGCGCGGTCGCTCTGGTTATTTTTCGGAGACAGCATCGTCAGTTCGACGACCGGCACGGTAGGGCAGAGCATATCCGGCCTGTCCGACACGATGCTCGGTTGGCCCTCGCGGATCTGCCAGGCCAATAACGTCATCTGCATGAACCGTGGGATAGGAGGCACGACAGCCTTCAATACCACGGGGCAGCCAGGGTCGAGCGGGACTGCGGCGGTTACAACGCAGAGCGGGCAAGCCCGCGCGGCGACGGACCTTGCCGGCATCAGCCCGGCCCCTTCGCGCCTGTTTATGGCGTACGGCATCAATGATTTTATGAATGTGTCGGGGATGTCCCCGGCTGAAACGACCGCTCAGTTCCAAACCGCCCAGACATCGATTTTGACTTCGGCGGTCGCAGCGGTCCCCAAGACGTGCTCGATCATCGTCTTCGGCATCTGGCCCCGGACAGGCCACACGCAAAGCGAGTACGTGGCGTGGAATGCGGCAACCCTCGCCGCGATCGCGGCGGTAGGCGCGCCGAACGTCACGTACATCGATCCGTACACCTGGTACGCGCCGCTGACCGATACTATTGATGGCCTCCATCCGAATGCGTTCGGATGCCTGGAGATCCAGATCCAGCTGCAGACATATCTCAATACATTTGGCCGCGGCCGTGCTCGCGCCTCGTCGATGCCGGCAGAACCGGCCTTGACGTTCAAGACCACAAACAGGAGGTCCTACCGTGAAGCCGCTTAAGATCCTCGCTATCCTGCTTGTCCTGCTGAATCCGCAGGTAATGCGCGCCGAGCCGGTCGTCCAGCAGTCGAGCACGAATCAAGGGCTCGACGCGGGGCCAATCGTCGCGGCCTCGAACGGAAGCACGCCCCTGACCGGCCTGCTTACCGGCTCGACCATCACGGCGACGGGTGGCAGCTCGACCACGATCACCAGCGCCACGAGCGCGGGCGTTGGCCAGTACATCAAATTCGCCGCCGGAACGACCACTGTAGCCCTGCAGAATGTGGCGACCTGGGTTACGGCAGTATCCGGGACCGGTCCGTACACGCTGACCGTCTCGCCGTCGCTTCCAGCCTCTCCTACCTCCACGGACACCTATAACCAGGCTAACCTGGGACTGCTGCTGAAGAAAAATGGCGGCTCCTGGGTGCCTCCCACGAGCGTCACGATCTCCGACGCTGGGCTCGGCTACTACACGCTGACGCCGTCCGCCACGGATACGGGTACACTCGGCCGCCTCATGGTCCATTGGGATGTGTACGGCTCGTCGGCGGGCATCAGCAACGAAGCGCCGGTCGCATTCGTGGCCGCCTACAATCCGCTCTCGTCGCAGAACCTCGGACTGACAGGAGTTCCCTCATCCGGCACGGCGCTGACGCCCGCCGGGCTTCCCTCCGACTACCTGAGCGGCACAGAGCAGACGCAGCTCTCCACGGCGTCCACACAGGCCAGCAACGCGGCCACGAGCGCGGCGGCGCTGCCGTCGGCTACGACCACAGCCGCCGCTATCTGGAACTCGCTCACGGCCAGCTACACGGGCGCGGGAACGTTCGGGAAGAGCTTCGGGACCGTTCAGGGGTATGCGGCGGGGCAGGACCCGGCGACGCTCCTGAAAGCGGACAGCACGTTCGGCAAGCTGCTCGCGCACAACCTGGGCAAGTTCACGTACAACACGAGCACGCACATCCTGACGCTCCTGCAGGACGACGGGACGACGGTCCTCGGCAGCGTGACGCTCACGGTGGACGGCAGCGGCAATATCACGAGCCGTCAATAGGAGGCGATCATGCCGCGTCTCTTTGATCCCTCGGCAATCCCAGGGGACAACCCGATCGGACAATTATCGCCACCGCCGACCATCACGTCAATCAGCCCGGCATCGGCGATCCTCGGCAGCCCGGCGATCCTACTGACGATCACCGGGACCGGCTTCGACGGTTCAACGTCGGTGACATTTGGCGGCAATGCGACGGCGATCTCGGAATACTCCTCGACGACGCTCTATGTCATCGTCCTGCCGGACTGGCTGGATGCCGCTGGAGCGATCACGATCACGGTGACAAATGGCGGCGGGTCTGCATCGACGACGTTCACGGTCACGGCGGCCGCCGTGCTCATCCCCGCACTGGCGGCGGTCTTGATTGGAAATGGGCGATATACCTGCGGTGATACCGGGCTCGCCTACCAGGCGATCCTGACCGACGGCAGCGGCAACCCGGTAAACCTCAGCGTGTTCACTGGCGGCACTCTGCATGTCCAGTATGCAAATCAGGATCTTGCCCTGACGGCATCGGTCACGATTGCGGATCAGACCGTCGAGGCGAACCTCGGCCTTGTGAGTGTTCCAGGGGTCGGATCAAGTCTCACGCGGCAATCCCAGGCTGTCCATGAAGTGCGCATGCGGCGAGCCGACGGAACGCTCCAGACCTTCAAAGGGACCAAGCGCCTCTGTTTCAAGCAGGTGTATAGCACGCCGTAATCGCCTTGTCATCGACACTGCGCCTCTTCGCGCCCGTATTTTCTGGAGTACGACCGATGTCCGAAATCGAGCATGACGCTTCCACCATCTTGAATGGTCTTCAGCGGATCGCCGATGGCCTGCAGCAGCAGATCGCCACACAGCGCGATTTGAGCGAGGCGACGAAGGCGAACACATTGTCAGTTCAGGAGCTGACCCTCACCGTTGAACGTCAGCGCGGCGAGACGAATACACGTTTCCAGGCTATGGAAGATCGCGTCGCCGATCTTGAGGAAGAGCAGAAAGAAACGAAAAAGCGCCGATGGGCGATCGTCATGGCTGGATGTGGAGCTGCCGCGTCCTGGATTGGTTCTCACTGGCCGTTCCATCTCTCACCGCCGCACGGCCGCTGAAGCACACAAGAGAAAACCTATTTCACAGCCGCTCCCGGCATACGGGGCGGCCTTTCTTGTCTCCGGATCCACCGGGGCAACTGCAAGGAGAAAGACCTCATGACTGACCTGATCAAGCAGATTTTCGGCACCGATCGAGGATCGGCGCTGGAGCACGGAAACATTCCCGGATTTCTCGGCAAGTCGGTTGGTACGGCCGTGCAAGCGGTTTTGACCGGGATCGAGGCATCCTCGCCCACGGCGGCGGCCATCATCAAGGTTCTTGAATCCCTTGATGGCAAAGCGCCGACAAACCCGATATCCGCCATCAGCGACATCGGCGCGGTTGTGGCCGTCTTCGATCCGACCATCGTGACCGACTTCAAGACGAAGGTGAACGGCTTCCTGGAGGCTGAAGGCCTCCAGGCGGAAGAGGCGAAGGTGGACGCGCTGGTCGTGGCGCTCTTCGCCTCAGTAGGGATTACGGCGCCCGCCGCGCCCGCCAGCTGATCGGCTCCATTTCACTACCTACTATCGCGGCGATCTCCACCATGATGGGGACCGCCGCTTTATTCACCAGTCTTTTATTCGCAATCATCCGGAGGTCGCCATGTTCCAGCAGACCGTAACCGAAACGTGCTTTTTCCTGCCCGACGACGGCGACAGCGCCAAGTCGCAGTTCCTGCAGCTTCTCCATTCGCCCGGCGAGACGTGGATCAGCGCCTACGGCTTCACCCTCCCGGAGCTCGCCGCCGAGATCAAGGCGGCGGACGCGAACGGTGTATTGATCCATCTCCTGCTCGACCACACCCAGGCGTGCGGACCTGCGGAGAAAGCGATCGTGCAGGACCTCGCCGCGACGTTGCTTCACGGCGATATCACGATCACGACGGCGGGCGAGAACTCGCATGCCACCACGCAAATCCACCACTGGAAAGCGATGGTCGTGGACGCACTCGACGGCGGCGAGCCGTACTGCTGGCGAGGATCCGTGAACTTCAGCCCATCCGGCTTCAACCAGGGGAACGAGGCGAGCTGCTTCCGGTCGGCGATCTGGGGCGGGAAGTTCATCGCCGTCTTTGACGAACACCGCAACTGGGCGCGGGAGCACGAGCCGCAATATCAGCCCTACGCCGTGCGGGCCACCGCGCCGGTCCCGCCCGCGCCTGTGGAGACGATCCCGCTACCAGCCGGGGTCCACGTCGGCGACACGGAGACATCCCTGCCCCTTCCCGACGGTCGCATAATGAAGACCGTCAAGCACGCGGACGGCAGCCTCACGCAGGAGTTCTATGGGTCCGACGGTAAGCTCCAGTTCCCCATAACGACCACGAATATGGACGGGTCCACCGAGGTCGCGTCGTAACCCCCGGAGGCCGCCGTGGAAGCCTTCTATCCCATACTCGCATTCGCCGCGGTCGTTCTCGCCCTTGCTGTCCGCAGCGCGTTCCTGCCGTAGTTGTCCCCTCATTCATTCTTGAAAGGCAATCTTATGAGTACACCGCAACCGGCCGCCGCGCCGGTCTTTTCCATGTCCGGCCGGATCGGCGTCTGGGTCCACGTCACCGAGACGATGACGGGCCACATCCACGATATCCAGGCTGCCGGGTTTGACTACATCCTGCTCAAGATCGCGGACGGCAGCGCCGGGGCGAATACGTACCATCTCGCCGCGCTGCAGCGGATCGTCCACGACGCCGCGACGGTGAATATTCCGCTGGTCGCCTGGGCCTATGTGACGCCGACGGACATCCCTGGCCAGGTCGCCGCGATCCTGAAGGCACTACCCGCAGGCGTGAACGACCTGGTTCTCGATGCGGAGATCGAGTTCGAGCAGGCCGCCGCGCCTGGCGGGAGCCTCGGACCGGCCACGACGATCATGAGGATCCATCAGCTCTGCCAGGCGCTATTGGCGGGACGCAAGGGCCTGCGCCTGCACCTCTCCTCATTCTGGAGCACGAAGTTCCATGCGAGCCTGCCGTTCAGGACGTTCGCCCAGCACTGCGCCACGCTCCAGCCGCAATGCTACCTGGAGACGGGCTCGCGTTCGGCGCATGAGATCCTCGACGGCGCACTCACGCAATGGGGCGCGCTGGTGACGAAGGGGAAGAACGCGGTCCTGCCGACGATCAACAACACACAGTTCGTACCAATCTTGAAGGCGAAGCAGTTCACGGCGTTCAACGTCTACTGCTTCGATCCGAAGGATGGAGACGCGGAGGTCGGTGCGCACCTCGCGACGTGGAAAGCGGCCATCGCGCAGTTTCGGGCGAAGTGAGCCCGCCCAGACGCAAAAATAGAGCGGGCCTCACCACCACAGTGTCGGCCCGCTCCAAAGACAGTTTACCTCAAACCTCCCTCATCCTCCCGGCAAAAGCGCCGGCATCCGCCCCTCGGCGACCATGTTCGTCAACTGCGGTCCCGCCCATTCCCCAACCGTCTGTCCATTCGGCAGCACGATGGCAGCCATAAAGGCCGCATCCACCGTCACGATCTCATTCTCGATTGCTTCGCAGAGTGCCTTGACGTACAGTGCAAGGGCTCGCCAGGATTGCCGCTGCGCCTGCTCGATGCGCGCCTTCTGCACCGTCTGAGATGTGGTCCGACCGGTAGTTGTCCTGCGGAAGCGGTCATGGCTCGGATCGACCGACGGCGGCGACAGTCGGACCACGCGCCCGCGCAGACGGAACGTGATAAGCGCCGTCCGCTTCAGATCGTCCCAACCGTAGGCAAAGGCGTCGGCGCCGTACCTCTTGAGCGTCGCCTCGATCTCTGACCGCGACTTGTCGATGGTCACCTTCGTGTCTTGGGCGTATTGCGCCATACCTTAACCCTCCCCCATAATATCCTCTGCCGCGCTAAGGACGTCATACTGCTGAATGTAGAGCTGCCAGAGCCGATCCGTTTGCTCTACGCTGAAGCAGTTGTCCGGCAAAGTGCCGTGAAGGATTCTGACGATATCCTCATAGACGCGGTCACACCAGCGGTCGAACTCGCCGTCGTCCCCGATATCCGTGTACCAGGTCATAAGCTTACTCCTCGCGGCCTATCTACTCACACGAAGCAGGAACCGGCACTGTCCGCCCCATGAGAGGGCTTGCCGAGCGCCACTCCGTAACAGTCGTGATAGTTCGCCGCTCAATCCAGCACATCATCCCCTTCGCCTGCTGGCAGCGAAGCCAGTAATCCGCATTGAGGCGGCCTTGCTCCCCTTCGCCCCAACCGGTGGGATGCTCCCCGTTCACGCGCCATTCGACGGTGGTTTCGCAGTGGTCTTCATCGCGCTCGAAGATTTCGACCACCGCGACCTGCATCCGCGCCTCCTCTTCCGCAGCATAAGCGAGTTCGTAAGCGGCCCAAACAGCCCGGAGGCGATCCCTCCGATGGGGGCAAAATGGATGGTCGCTAACCTCGCGCTGGGCCAGCCTCTTCTGAACCCGGAGTTGCTCCAGGGAAAGATTTTGAAGGTTGTTGATCATCGTCATCTCCGGCCGGGGACCGAAGCCCCCGGCCTTTTCTCCCTAAAGCACGTGCCGGTAACTGCAGGTCGGCTTTGGTCCGAGGCTGCTCCAGCACTCCCAGCAGATGATGTAAGACCGCCCGCCGACGTAGTAGCAGTTGGACACGATGTCATCACCGCAGGTCGGGCACTTGCCCCGGACCCATTCGGGGCGCGGTCGCTCGGGCTTGCCTTCGCCAGTAACGCGGACATGCTCGACGATTGCGTTCGTTTCGAGTTTCAGTTCTTCGGTTGCCATGATCTAAAGCTCCTTCGGCAGATCCTGCATCATCGCCAGACTACCCAGCGAGTATTCATCGTACGGCTCGGGCTTGGATACCTGAACTGCCTGAATGGACCAGGCGCGGTTCCAATTGCGCATCATCTCCCAGAGGCCGCGCAGGATTATGGCGACAAGGCAAATAGTGAGCGCGATGATAACCGCGATCAGGCAATAGGCGAATGTGTGACCGATCAGTGTGAGCATGTTCGTATCTCCCGACCGGGACCGTTTCCAGTCCCGGCCCTATCCTTTCTAATTGATCGTCCGCTGACGCCGGTTCTCTTCGATCCGCATCTGTACCGCGCGGATCACGACCTCACCCCATGATTTGCGGAACGAGGGGCAAAAGCAAATCCAGTCGCCGGTATCCGGGAAGAAGGTCACGACGAACGTGCTTGTCGTCTCCTGTGGGTCCTGCACCATCATCGAAAAGCTGACGGGCTCGCCGTTCGGCCTGGTGAGCGTCTGGTACTCGTATGACCGGAACGTCCAGTTGTTCAGAACCTCGAACGTCGTCGGGCCGTCGAAGTACGAGCCGCGAACTCGCGCGGCTTTGTCCTGCGCGGCGATCTGTGCCGCCTGGAACTCATCCGCGCGGCGGCTGGCGATTTCCGTAGCAAAGTCGTGTACAATCTGTTTCATGATCGGAGGAACCTTTCTTCCTTCGGTTTAGGCTCCGGCTGAGTGTCTCACCACTCGCCGGGGCCGTTTTCGTTTCGCACCTTCATTATATCACCATGTGTACTGTAAGTCAACATGATATGTGTACTTGACGTAAACTTATTCCGCGTCTATAATGTGAACGTGGAGGCAACATGGAACTTGACTCGACTTCAACATCCGGCTATGATAATACGATGGCCGACACTCGCGACTGGATGACTATAGAAGAAGCTCTGAAACATCTGGGCATATCGAAGACGGCCCTGTACCGGGCGATCGATACGGGTAAGATCGAGCGGCAGATCATCGGCGCAGGCCCGATGCTGCGCCGTTCGCACATCCTGAAATACAAGCCTCGTCAATACAGCCGTAAGGCGCAGGGGGACAGTGAATCCAAGCCGTCCAAGGGGCGCACGTCTGCGGATGCCGAACTCACCGCCTTGCGTACCCTCGCGGATCGTGTTCGGGCAGCGAGGGATTTCGCCGAGGGGCAGACAGGGTATTGCCCTGCCCCCTGGGACGAAAACGACCCGTACGGTGCAATGTTCAATGCGCTCGCTGTCGTGGATAAGGTGCAGGGTCATCCGGTTTCAGTCAGCGAGGAGCTCGAGGGGCCAAAGGGGATAGAGGGATGAGTGAACCGTGTGACGTAAAGTGCTTTTACTGCAACGGCAGCGGCAAGCTATCACATTGGCGCGCTGGCAAGGGTATTCGGTACGAGCGGTGCCGTAACTGCCGCAAGGGTTTTGTGACGCAATCGGAATATGACCGCGCTTATCGGCGGCGATGGGGTTCCGACACGACAGGAGAAGCAGCGCCGTCGCCGAAGGAGGGAGCATAACCACCCTCCCCGACGACCTCGCCCGCATCCGCGCCCACGCCGCCATGCCGGATATCCCGAGCCTGACGCCGCCGCCCGAGTACGAGCTGCCGTTCCATGCGTTCGACAGGACTACGCTCGCGATGCTCAATCGGCACTGGGAGGCCGACGTGTGGCCGGTGCCGTTCGAGGTCCTGAACGATGTGCGGGAGCGGTGCGAGAGGATCAATGCCTCACCCGGTCAATCCTGACTTATTGTTACGCCGCCGACAGGCAGCATAACAATAAGTCATTTTTCACACACAGCTTTGCCGTAAGCTCCCTCCTTCATCTTGGGATTTCCCCGCTGCCATCTCCTGAAGGTTTCCTCGTTCTCCTGGCAGAGGATCGGATTGTCCGGTCCGTATCCGAGCGCCGGGATAACGATCTCAGCCACCGCGAGACCGCCGGTCCGCTTCCTCTCCCGTGCGCGCTGCGGCCGTTCGCGCAGGCGCGGCTGCACGGTGATCCTGGCCGTCGCCTGGAGCGATCTGAGCATCTGAGACCGGCGGATATTGCTCGGGTCGATGTCGGCGTTCCAGACCTGATCGAGCATAGTCAGAAGCGTCCTCAGTTCGGTCGCCGTGAGTATCCGCGTGGGCGGCGCCGGACTTGCTTCCTGCCCGCCTTGCTTCTGGATCGCCTCCCTTTCCGCGTGCAGGCGCTCCATATCCGCCTCGTACCGTTCGTAGGTATAGAACGTCGTCTTGCCGCCACGGAAGACCTGGAAGAGGCGCTCCATCTCCGCTTCAATCGCTCTCATGCGCTTTTCGAGGGACAGGGCTTCGGAACGAGCCTTGCGCTCGGATGATGACGGCGATTTCCTCAGCGGTATATCGGCGCGGGATTCGATCGCCGCGCGAAGGACGTTACCGAACATGTCGTCGAGCCGCGGACTGCAGATGCCGAAGCTGTCGGGACAGAGGGCCCGGCTCTGGCGGGCGCGCGAGCAGCGGTAGATCGCCCCTGCAGGTCCCTCGCAGGATCCAGAGCGCATCGGATGGCCGCAATAGCCGCAGACCAGGAGGCCGGAGTAGGTGTAGGGGATGCGCTTCGCCGGAGCGCACGTGCGCCCACTCCGCAGATCCGCAAGACGCTGCGCCTCCAGGACGAGTTCCAGAGGAACGACTTCGGGGATCTGTTCGGGCCGCTCATACTCGAACTCGCAGATCGACGTGCAGCGGCGGTACAGCGGGGACTTGATCATCTGCAGGACGCGCCCGTTGTGCCAGGGACCCGCGCCCGTGGGTGTCAGCAGGGCATCGGGATCGCCGCGCATGATCTGCCGGTTCAGCGCCTCGACGACGCGGCTGGCCACGCCGCCGTGACGCACGAACTCCTCGAAAAGGCGGTTGATGAAGGGAGCCGTCTCGGGATCGTAATCAAAAACCTTCGTCTGCTGGTTGTACGCCAGTCCCCATACGCTCCGGGTGCGACCAACCCAGATGCCGAGTTCGACCTTGTTGTGGATGTTCGCGCTGAAGATTACCGATTTCCGCGCGGCGTCATACTCGTGGAGCGTGCCCATCAGCTGCCGCTGGAAGCGCGTGGCGGCCGGGTCGAGGTTGCGCGACAGGTCGGCGCAGCGCACATCGCATCCGTATTCCTCCATCTCGTCAAACCAGAACTCCTGGAACTTGACGGAGCGGTAGAGGCGCGAGAGGTCACGGGAATAGAGAAGGCGGATCTTGCCTTCCTTTGCATCCTTGTTCAGCCTGGCGAGGCCGGTGCGCTTCGAGACATACTGCCCCGTCCCGGAGATGCCCATGTCGTCGTACCAGAGGGTGATGGTCTCTCCGTCGCGCTCGGCGTCGGCGATCAGCTCGCACATACGGACGCGCCGCAGGTCATCGACGTACCGCGTTCGATCCTCGAGCGTCACGCACCCGTCCGGGAATACGACCTTGGATTTGCGCAGGAGCCCGGCGACGGCGGCGTCCGCCGTGGCGACCTTCTGTTTCTTCTTGCGCGGCATCAGACAGTCTCCGAATTATCAGGCAGTCTCCAGCCAGGCGCGGTACACCCGCTCGGCAAAGAGCGCGACGCGGTGGCGCACATCGCCCGGGTTATCGCCGCCGTCCGCGTGGTAAGTTGTCGTGATCGTGCCGTCGAATAGCGTGGGGTCGGCCTGGGCCGCGATGGATTCGACGATCTCGTGGATGATGTCGCACATCTGGCGCACGACGGGCAGGGTCGCGTTCGCCATGATCACGCCCTGGCCGTCCGGCATGATCATGAGCTTCGCGCCGCCGTCGTAGTAATCGAGAGCCAGCGAGTACCGCTCGGGCAGGGCGCGGCATTCCTGGAGCGTGCGCGGGAGCTGACCGCCGTTGGTTCTGCCGATGTGCTCCAGGCACTTCAGGCCCGTATGGTAGATGGTTTCTTGCATGTCCGCCTACATGCCTCCTGTATCACAAGTCTACGCAATATACCATACAAACAGCACGGGTGTTCCCATAATTAAAACGGCATGACGACTTATTTTTGGGCCTGTAAGAGAGCTTCCATCGAATTCATGTTCGGGGTACAATGCGGTTAAAATTTCGGGCGATTTACTGGAGAGTGCTGCAGCTTCGTCGATGCGGTTTTTACGGCTAGCCGCTCACGCTTCCTTATAGCTTCCGCAACGCGCAAGGTCCCGATGGCAACGCCAATACTGAACTGGATCATGCCGATAGCGGTAAGGACACGCGACGGAGGCCAGTGACCTCCGAAGATGTCATAGATGCCAAAACCTGTATTCACCACAGCGGGCAGCCACGAGAATATCTCCGAAATGATGTGGTCTCCCAGGTCTGCAGGGGCGCGCTTATAGGCTTGGGAGATAGACCGAGCCACCCAGGTTACCGCACTTGTCGCGAGATTGCCCAGAATGCCCAGGGCGATGCTGAAGATGACTGTTTTCGTATCCATGGCGGAGAAGGTGAACTATGACTGCCCCTGATCTGATTCTGTATTCGGCGACCACCTCAAACGCTTGGGGTTGGCTCCGCTTCGGCGAGACGGTCATCGCCGATCTGGTAACGCTTCTCATCCTGCGCCTGTTCGGCTTTCGGGTGAAGGTCGAGAAGATCTAGCCTTCCTACTCCTCTCTCCCCTGCCGCCGCGCCTTCGCCTTCCTGATCTCCTCAAGCCGGACGAGCAGCTTCCGCGCGTCCTCAGGACTCATACCGTTGTCCTGGGCGGCGACGTAGAAGTCCTCGGGGTCGATGAAGCCGACGATCTCGCGGGAAGGATCATAGGGGTCTTCTTCCGGATTATTGGGCTGGGTCTCATCAGTTCTATCTTCGTGGGCTTGATTAGAAAATCCGCCTACCAGATGGCCCGCTAACTCAAGCAATTTCTGTTCGTCCCCATTCATTGCTCTGGCAAACCTACTTATCGATTCAGGTGAACCTCTACGCCCTCTCACCATACCGGAGATCGTCGAGTAGTTGACGCCGGTTTTCATGTCCGCCATTCTGGCCGTCAGGAATGGTCGGTCGCCTTCATACCCAAGAAGCCGCCGTATCTCCAATGCGAACTCACGATAAGGACCGTCAATCGGTCTCGCTTTCGCTTTTTCCCGCTCTTCAACAGTACTCACAGGCGCTCTATATCCCAGACGTGTATCGATCGAAATTGCACACATGCCGATTTTGACACCTCCCAGTGTGAGAATGTTGCCACTCTCATGAAAAAGTCTTGTGAATGTGTTGAGAGAGTATTGACAGAGTGGAATTGTGTGTGATAGTATGTTGGTGAAGTGTTGTGAATGCAGTGTGAGGGTCTTATGTTGACATCAGAACAAATCGGGAAGGCGGCTGCGATGCTGGCGGAAGACGCGACGCCGGAACAGATCGCTCAAGAGTTCGGCTTCAGCCGATCCTCCTTGATCGACCGACTGAAAGAGAGTGGTTACCGCATTCGTGTCCGCCGCGAACTAGAGCCAATCATCCCAGTTCCCATGACCCTTTTGGACACGGAGGAGCAGCCTCGCGCTGCCACCGCCTAATGGCAACCGACCTCAAATCCCTGGTCACGCTCCCTCCCGCGAAGCCACTCACTCCCGAGCAGACGGAGATCGCTGGGCGCGCCATCGGAACCTACCTGCAAAGCGTGTGGGATGCGGGCGGCGAGGGGCGCGCGGTGATGGAGCGTATTCTGCGCGAGGCGGAAGAAGCGGACCTGCAAAAGGCCGCCTGACAAACGAATAGCCCACGCTGCTCGAACAGTGCGGGCCGGGGTTAGAGCCCCGTTATACCCGAAACTGGAGGGGTTAGACGTGATACACGATTTTTGCGAACTGATGGAAGGGATCGTCGCCGCCGCTCAGTTCGCCCTCATAGCGCGGCGGTTCATCCGCGCTCGGAAGGTGGCTCTCTAATGAAGCGCTCAGGACCACCGAAGGCAACCGGCACCGAGAGGCTGCCCGTTGGCGCGGAGTACATCGTGGACGACGGCGTAGCGCGCTTGTTGTCCGACCTCAAGGGCCACTGGCACAACGGACTGTTCTTCGTCCACGAGGCCGGAGCCGTGATTGGTTTCGAGGTCTGGGTGAACACTCGCGCCGTGACAACGGGAAAGGCGGCTCTCTAATGACACTCCGCGATTTCCGCCGCGTGTGGCCTTTGATGAACGCGCAGGCCCGCCGCAGACCGATTGGCACCCTGCGCCCCGGCCAGTTCCGCCAGGTCGCCAGCCTCTTCCTGAAGGCGATGGACGACGGCATTCTGACAGTTCGCGAGGTGGCCTGAGATGAAGCCGACGATCAATGCCCACGTCCCGCAGGTCGGCTCATGGCACTGCGCCACCCGTCCACAGCCGCGCCCCTCCACCGAGGATCGCCAGCGCCGCCTGGACCTGCGCCCGATGGCGGGACAAGAGGCCGCACAGGACGACCGCCAGCCCGTCGAGGGCCTGGACGAAAGGGATTAGCCATGGTCACCAAGCGCATGCACCGACTGGACAATGGCTTGCTCTGCGAGGAAGCGCCCGAGGCCCTTGACGCCCCGTTCGCCAGCATATCCCGCGAGGTGCTGGACAGGCTGCCGAAGGAACCGCTGGCCGACCCTGACCGAAAACTGGTGCGGCTCACCGGATCGCTGGAGCCGCGCTGCGCCCCCATCACCGAGAGCGTCCCGGACATACCCGAGCGGCCCACCGTGACCGTGGAGCGCGGCGCAACCCCGAGCGAGTGGAGCTGGTCTTGCACTCTCTGCGGCGCCTGCACCTGGATCGTGGACGTTTGCATCGGGATCGCGTTCGCCGCCTTGATTGTGTTCGTCACCACCTGCGTTGCCGTCGCCGTGTGGTGGATGGCTGGGAGGTTCTGATGGCCACCTACATTTGCGGAGCCTGCTACCAGGAGTGCGATATCGAAGTCTTGACGGCGACGGTCTTCGGCTTCCCGGAAAGCTCCGTCGCCTCGCGCTGCTGCTACGCCGACGTGTACACCGAAACCGACCGCGAGCATCCCGTCCAGGTGATCGAACTCCCGGCGGCGGATCGCTGGATGGAAGCTGCGATTTAAGGAGGCCCACATGGTCGGCCGATGCCCCGGCGGTGGACGGAGATAAGGCCGCACGCAATACCGCTCTGGCATGTTCACACGGCCCGTCTGCAGGGAAAACGGGCGGGCCGACACCGTAGAAACCGCGCCGCAAGGCAGCAAACCACAAGGAGAGAGGCATTGAAGATTTATCGACAGGGAGACGTCCTTATCACGGACGCTTTCATTCCCACCAACGCGAGGCCGGTCGAGGTCAAAGACCGCGTTATTTTGGCCGAAGGCGAGGTCACCGGCCACGCTCACGCGATCGTCGCGGACGACTGCGAGATGTACGAGGCTGGCGGCAGCTACTACATCCACGTGAACAAGGACACGCAGATCCTGCACGAAGAGCACGCGCCGATCAACCTGCCCGCCGGAAATTACGCGGTCATTCGGCAGCGTGAGTACCGGCCAGAGGAAAACATCCGTGTCGCTGACTGAGCCTCAAGTTCTCTTCGAGCAGCGGGTCCGAAGGACTGATGGTTGCTGGATTTGGAACGGCTCGATTATGGCGAATGGCTACGGCACTTTGAAAATCGGTGGTCGTAAAGGCAAGCGCGTATATTCCCACCGTTTGGCCTACGAGCTTTATGTCGGGCCTATCCCTGATGGGCTCGACCTTGATCACCTGTGTCGCAATCGAAGATGCTGCAATCCGATGCATCTGGAGCCAGTAACCCGGCAGATCAATACCTTGCGAGGGATAGGCCCCGCAAAACTCGGTGCTCTCAATGGCTCGAAAACCCATTGCATTAAAGGACACGAATTTACACCAGAAAATACCCGTCATCGCCCGACTGGTGGCAGGTCATGCCGCCAGTGTGCCAGGGAAATGGCTCGGGTGAAGCGACAACGAGCAAAGACCAGCCCGGAGGAGATCCGGCAGGTCGCCGACTAGTCACCCACAATCATGCCGCCGCGACATTGCGATTAGCCGCGGCGGACAGCGGATAAGGAGATGAACCGTTGATCAACAGTCTGACAGAAGAGCAGAAAGCGCGCATGACCGAGTTTCGCGATAAGTGGATGTCCATCGGATTATCCACCGAGCGGGCCGATCATGCCGCTGCCGAGGAAGGTGCTCGGGAGGCATACCGGGAGGCGGGCCTTGAGCCGCCCAAGATCGTGATCTGGCTCGACAGCCCCTATGCCGGAGCCGTGGGGCGCGCGATGCTCCTGGAACTCCTGAAGCACCTTAAGGCAAATCCGGCCAGCGTGGGGGCCAGCGTGCGGGCCAGCGTGTGGGACAGCGTGGGGGACAGCGTGGGGGCCAGCGTGCGGGACAGCGTGGGGGACAGCGTGGGGGACAGCGTGTGGG
>Ga0134125_10000786_pt1 | contig 41536 bp, 27 predicted proteins | sample KB31751_FD_96464 | JGI IMG/M metagenome (GOLD analysis project Ga0134125, IMG submission 96464) | Terrestrial soil microbial communities with excess Nitrogen fertilizer from Kellogg Biological Station, Michigan, USA - KB3-175-1 | ecosystem: Environmental > Terrestrial > Soil > Unclassified ...
CGAGCGAGGCTGACTGAGCTTTGCGAGGCGCTGACATCGGGGCTGCGCCGCATGAAAGTCTAAAACTAACGAGCCACAGATGAACACTGATCACACAGATCTAAAATCAATTCGTTAGATCTGTGTCATCCGTGTTCATCTGTGGCTGATTAGTTTTGGTGCACTTGCCGCGACCGACCTATAACGTGAGCGAGGCTGACTGAGCTTTGCGAGGCGCTGACTCTTGCCCTTCGACCGTCGTGGGCGTATTTTCGTTCGGGTATGAGTGAAGCAAGATGCGCCGAGTGTGGAACGGAGTTAATTCCTGGCACAGGTTTTTGCAGGAAATGCGGAGCTCCCGCGATTTCTGCTCTCGAACAACCGACCGCTATCCTCGATCAACCGTCCGATGGAACAACGAAGCGATTAGAGCCACGTTCGACAAATCCCTATCGCGAAGCAAGTCTCGACGATCCACTTGGACATGAGCTTCCAGCAGCAGCCCCACCGGGAGCCCGTCCACGCAAGTTTCTTTTTCTCGGTGTCCTCGTGTTAGCAGCTCTTGCCTGCGTGTCAATCGTCGGCGTCGTCCGTTCAGTGCTGAAGAGTCCGGTAGTCCAGCCGTCGGTCCGGGTCGACCGTTCTCTAATGTACCCGGAAGCGAGAGTGGTTGTTGATATGGGTGACAGCGGAGGCGGAGTCTTGCAGATGACCACCAGGGATCCGCTCAGCAAGGTTCAGTCCTGGTACGTCGAACAAATGAAGCCCGACAAGGTACTTCAGGTGACTTATAATTCAACAATCATGCGCAAGGACAAGGTAATGACCACGTTGATTGCTGAGAATGACATCACTTCCATCGTCATAAAACAAGCGCGGTAATTTACTCCTTCGTCTATGAACCTCCAGGTCGGAACCAGCGGCTTTAGTTACAAAGAGTGGAAGGGAAGTTTCTATCCTGAAGACCTGCCTGCGAAAGAGATGCTGCCGTATTACTCGGCACGTTTGCCTGCTGTCGAGATCAATAACACCTTCTATAGAGTCCCAAAGAAGAGCATGCTCGAGAACTGGAAGGATCAGGTTCCAGCGCATTTTCGGTTTTCGCTAAAAGCCACGCAACGCATCACCCACTTCAAAAGGCTTAAAGACGTTGCTGCTGAGACAGGCTACCTGTTTGAGATCGCCGGCGCTTTGGAAGATCGCCTTGGGATGATTCTGTTTCAGCTTCCGCCCAACATGAAAAAGGATCTGGAACGGTTGCAGACATTTTTGGAAATCCTGCCTGCGACGGTTCGAGCGACGTTTGAGTTTCGTCATCCATCGTGGTTCGAAGATGATGTGCTTCAGTTACTATCAGCCAGGAATCACGCGCTTTGCATTTCTGACACTGACGAGATGCCGGTCTCGCACATCGACCGCACGGCTGATTGGGGTTATTTGCGCTTGCGGCGTGTCCAATATTCTACCGAGGCACTAAAGGAATGGCTCGAGCGCATTCACGCGCAGAATTGGAAAGATGCGTTCGTATTCTTCAAGCACGAGGACGAAGGCACCGGCCCCAGGCTTGCTGCCGAGTTTCTGAAACTGAATCAGCCGTGAATAAATCAGCCGCGGATGAACGCGGAAAACGCGGATCCTGAAGCGATAAAGCTCAAGCTTGATCAGCTCAAGATTGATCAGCTCGCGGTCAGGAAGGGTTGCTTGCGCCCGCTCAACTTGCATTGGCATTCAAGTGGTGGCTAAGCTTGAACCTTCCTCTACTGACTGAATGCTATTGAAACTTGAGCGGGCGCAAGCAACCCTTCCTAACCGCGAGCTGATCAAGCTTGAGCTTTACCGCTTCAGATCCGCGTTTTTCCGCGTTTATCCGCGGCTGAATACTTGTTCTACGGATACTCAGCCAAACTTTCCTAAGCATAGGCGCATCAAAGGTTCACTCCCGCAACTTCAAAGTCCGGCCCTCTTTAAGGAGATTTGGTCGTGAGACTCATTTTTGCGTCGCTTTTGCTGGTTATCGCTACTCTCGTTCAGCCCGTTCAAGCTCAGGAACAGCCCGTCGATGATATTCGTCCGGTGACCGCTCCAGTGGACATTAATCGCATTATCAAAGCCTTTTCCGCGAGGGAGACCGAATTCCGACAGGCACTCAATAACTATTCATTCAACAGAGACGCGAAGGTGCAGCAAATCGGTATGGGCGGTCAGGTTATGGGCGAGTACCATCGGGTTTCGTCATTCGTCTTTGACGATCGCGCTAATCGCTTCGAGAAGATTACTTACTTTCCGGCGCCAACGCTGACGGAGCTGCAAATCACGGCGGAGGACATTGAGGACCTCGGAGGCATCCAGCCGTTCGCGCTCGAAGCTGCCAAGATCGATCTATACAACTTCAAATTTCTCGGCACGCAGCACATCGACGAACTGGATACGTATGTTTTTGATGTCGAGCCGAAGGTTATTCCGAAGAAAGTGAGCGAGAGGTTCTTTCAAGGACGCGTCTGGGTCGACGATCGAGATCTGCAAATCGTTAAGGTGCGAGGAAAGGGAGTTCCTGAAGGCAAGCAGCGATTTCCGGTTTTCGAAACCTATCGACAACAGATCGATGGGCATTACTGGTTCCCGGTCTACACGTCCGCCGATGACACGTTGTTATTCCCGGACATAGCTATCCGCGTAAGGATGTTAGTTCGCTACACTGATTTCAGACGATTCAGTAGCACGGTGAAGATTACTGAGGCGGAGGGGCCGGTTCCAGAGCCATCACCAAAGAAACCATAAGAAAGCCGGGCCACAGATTTCGCAGATTACGCAATTCGCGTCCGGCCCCAACCAGTCCCGTAGGGACCGAATGTTTATAGGACTCAAGCTAACGGGCAGCACCCGAGCAGCATTCCGCTCCTCCGGAGCTGCAAACAATTAACTAATCACTCGTAGCTATAAGTATTCGGTCCCTCCGGGACTTCGGATCAAAAAGAAGAGAGGCGCTGAGACAGCGCCTCTCATCTTACGACTACACTAAAAAACCGTTAGAAATTCCCGGCACATGCATCATGTCCACAATCGCAATCCAACTCGATGGTGTCACCGGTCCCTTCGCATGACGCACTGCAGTACTTGCCACCGGGTTGCGGCGGGCAACTGCACACTGGATTCTTACATTTCTCTTCGTCTGCCATGGTTCGCTCCTTAAGGTTGAGTTCCTGAAAAGGGTCCCTAGATTAGCACATCCGGTCGAATAGCTCACAGTTTGCGGGCGAAGAACTTTAGCCGCCGATTACACCGCTTGTTAGGCCTGCGTGTTTGTTAAGGCTAATCTCATAATTCTCTGCTGACATCTGTGCAATCCGCGTAATCTGCGGCTAAAGCTTTTCGTCAGTTAATCACGAACCTTGCGGGCGCGACTGAGGCACGGGCCTCAGGATTGTAGTAGTCATAAACTGAGGACGCGGCAGTCTTTGCTTTCAGACCGAACCGAGGCTTAAATCTAAAATCGAAATTGACTCCACCGGCTTGCGGCCATAGATAGAACACTACGCGGTCTGGCAGCACATCGTATTGGTTGATGGCCCAGCCCGAATTCTTCATCGCGTTATCCAGCGATTCTCGGTCGACGTCTGCGCCCGGCGGAAGTCCAATTTCTGCCAGCAACATGCCATAACCGCGATGGCCTACTCGCTCAGCTTCCACATGACAAGTGATCTGATCGTTGACCCTGGCTTCGGTGCGATCGAATTTAGTTACCAGACGCAAGGCTGAAGAATCACCTGAGCGAACCGGGCCCGCCGCAGTTTGCCAGGGCACGTAATAGGTCGCGACGGCTTGCATTGAAGCAGGCGCCCATCCATTCGGTCTTCTTAACTCAAGCCTATTTGATCCCACGCGCAGATAAGTGGAGATGTCGATCGAGATTGGCGCCAGAGCTTCGCGTCCAGAACGGAGTTGAACTGACTTCACGCCTACGCCATTAACGGAAATCTCTGCAGAGTACGTCGAACCTTGTCCGCCTGAAATGTCGGCGGGAAGTAAGGCCAGCAGAGCATCGAGCACATTGATCGTCGCCTGTGATGAATACCACACGCCGTACCGGTCCTTTTCTTTGAGAAGGAAAAGCAACCCACGATTCAACAGCTCACGAGGGCAACGATCGGATTTACTCTCGCAAGCCTGTACCAGCGCCTGAAGCACCAGCGCCGTCGTTTCAATTCTGCCCGCTGATCCCCAGCCATAAAACGGTGTGTTGATTTCAAGGTTCCAATAAGTCGAATCCCCTTCAGCATGGGCGAGACTTACCAGTTTCGAATGACACACCTCAGCCAGCTTCGTGTTCTTCATGTCCGCAGCTGCCAGGGCGACCGACGCGATGAAATAAGGTTCGTCGATCATCGGCACGCGTGCTTCGAGATACGAGAATGCCCGTTCGATAACGGCGCCCGACTTTTCCTTTGCTTGCGTAGGCGAAGCTAAGGTGCGTAACACGTACGCTGTTAACAGAGCATCCTGAGGAGCATGTTGCGGCGTGCTTTCAGGATAGGCGGTCCAGCTTCCGTCGGGGCGCTGCTGCTGCGCCAGCCAACTGCGAGCCTGTTCAACTAACTTTTCATCCACCGCTATCTCTTTGCTCGCGTCGTTTAGAAAACGCAGCGCGTAGGCCGTTAGCGCTACGTCGCCTTTGCCTCGTCCCCAGTAACTAAACCCACCGCCCTCGACACCGTAGCTCTGCAAACGAGCGTAACCGGCCTGCAGATAGCGCTCGGCCCTTTCAAAAAGCGCTGACTTCTGTCCAGTTTGTTTTGAATAGCGAACGATCAAAAGGCTTGGATAGGTCGAGGAAATTGTTTGCTCGCCACAGCCGTAGGGCCGCTGCAGGATTGCTTCAACACTCTCGGCCACATGCGCAGCGAGATTGGGATAGATTTTCAATTCGCCGCGCGCGGAGTTGGGAACCAGGCTCGCCGGTATGTCCAGCTCGAGTGTCGCCATCTCGCCAACAATTCCGGCAGCGCCGACAGACTTCTCTTCGCCGTCCGGATGCACCGTGATGGGTTTTTCTATCGCATCATTCGCGTCTAGTCCCTGCGCCGTAATTCTTTGGTTGCCGTCCTTGATTGAAGCAATCGCGCGGAAGTCGAATGATTCGCGCGCGGCATCATCGGCGCCAATCCGGCTGTCTCGATTGGCGGGGCCTAATAACGTGAACCACGTTTCCGGCTTGATGCTCAGGTTTACTTTCTGCGGCTTACTGAGATAGTTCCGCACGACCACTGGCAACGAGATTTCGTCGCCTTCAGTCAATACACGCGGCGGATCATGTTCGACGAAGAACGGCTGAAAGGCAGTGATTTCTTTTTCGGCGTACCCGAGTTGCCCATCTTCAGTTGAGCCGATTACGGACATCTTCCAGGTGGTGATGTTGTCGGCCAGCTTGAAATTCAATTGAGCCCAACCGCGCTTGTTAGTCTCGAGCGACGGCTGCCACACGAGGGTCTCGGGAAAATAGTTTCGCAGTCTCGGGGTCTCGGTAAGTTGCTGTTGGTTGCGCGATTCTTTCTTTCTGAGCAGGGCGAACTTTGAAAATTCTCGACCACTGATGGGCAGGTCGTTTATTTGTTGGCCCACCGCAGAAGAACTGATATCGATCGCGGGGGCCGCCGCAGTGACGTTAACCGTTTCGGCAACAGCGCCGGGCTCCATGGTGAGATTAAGCTCGACGACGTTGCCGGCGATGACGACAACTTGAATGACAATCAGTGCTTTGAATCCGGAAGCCTGCACGCGAACTTCATAAATGCCGGCAGTAAGATCGGAAAGCAGGAAATGGCCGGCGTTATCTGTCGTTGTCTCGAAAGTCGTCTTGTCTGGCCCGGTGGCTTTGACTGTGGCGCCAGTTATCATGGCTCGATTCATGTCTCTTATTTCGCCGCTGACGGCTCCCTTTCCCGCAGGGAGCACCACGACAGAAGATGGTCGTTCGGCTGCCTGGTCAGCGGATCGACTCGAAATTACGCCGACGAAGGTCGCAACAGCGAAGTCATCTGCAGTGTTGGCCGTCCTGTCCAGACCAATGCTGAGAATCTCGACAATTCCTATCCGGTTGGTGACGGGTTTAAGAGTAATGTGTTGTTGAGAATTGCCAGAGCTCGGTTGATTAGCGATGGATGCTTTGTCGTCGTAGGTTTGCTTTATTGTTAAGGCCAGCCGATAAGTTTTGCCCCACTGATCCTTCAAGGAGGAAATGTCGATGCCCTGGTCCTTCAACGCTGAATTTGCGTCGTTCTCACTTTCTGGAAAAGAGCCGTGCTTCGCGGCCCAAAGCTTCAGCGCCGCGTTAATCTTTGCTCGATTTTCAGTGAAGTAATCGATCAGCGTTGACCAGACTTCGAAATCATCACCGTAATAGCGCTCTTGATTCTTCTTGCGGTCCGGCCCGGTACTCGTGACGGAAAGCACCAAATTACTTTCAGCGACTTTGAAGGTAAATTCGTAGGGCTGTGACCAGCGATCGCGCAGCTCGTCCAAATTGATTCCTCGCGAGGCCAACTCGGTTCGCAACGTATCTTTGTCGCGAATGAAATCGCCAGTGCGCTCGTGATAGTTGAAAACCGTCCGATTGATCGCTTCACCAATTTCGTTGAAGTAAAGCCAGTAAGTGGGCTCGAGCGAAAAATCATCGAGAGTTTCGAATCGCTTATCGGGTCCAGCGACGATGAATTTCATGACATCCCATTTATCACGAGTAGAGAACTCGACTCGATAAGGGGTGCCCCAGGGATCCAACAGCTGGTCAAAATCGATGTTCGCTTCGTTGAGAATGCTGCGCATCGAATCGAGATCTCTGGGATGAACACCAGTTCGTGAGTCGTGAGTGTAGATAACAGCCGAGACACTCGACAATCTCTTCTTAATGTGGTCTGAGAAGAGCTTGGCAGGATCCTTCGAGTAATAGTCGTTGCCGTAACGTTCCTCAAAATAAGTCTTGCTGGAGTTGAGGAATACTTCCGCAGCGAGGGCGAGGTCCGGAGGGACGGGCCGGGTCATGTCGATGTTGTCCAAATAAGCGCGAGTAATGCCGACGACTGACTCTCCTCCCAGTTGTCCTATTAGATCCCGGTGAAAATCTGCCGAGCCGGAATCGAATTCTTCCAGGCTGCGTACTCGTTCGTTGACCGCCTGATCGACTACAACCACTCCCAGTGAGCTTTCGGAGAACTGGTCATCGCGATTGCGTATTCGAAAATCGACATGCGCAGAATCACCCGGCCGGTAGGAACGACGATCTGAACGAACGTCTAATCGCAAATTCTGATTTCGCGGAAAGAGCACCGGTCGCGTCGCGAAGATTGGATCCTCATCCGCTCGTCCTGAGTATGCTGCGAGACTAAAAGCGTCTTTGTACGCGTTCTTGTAAGGCAGCGTGAATGAGGTCCGGCCGCCATGGAGTTTGACTATTCTTGAATCACTGACGCTCCAATCTTGAACGACCTCGAAGACCGTCGTCAGCTCTTTCTCGCTCGAGGTAATCGTTACTTCGATGGGCTCGCCTGCGGCGTACAAAGTCTTATTCGTGGTGATGCGAAGGACCGGATCGTCGTGCAGCTCAATGTCGTCGATCGAGGCGCCGGTTTGCCCGCGCGCATCGCGGGCTTCCATCATCAAATCGAACTGAGCTGCTGCTCGCGCTTTTTCCGGTATGTTGAGTCGATCGATTCTTGCCAATCCAAAGCTATTCGTTCGGACGGTCATCAGAACCGGGCCCCTCGCCTTCGAATCGTCCATCTTTTGCCGGAGTTGGACGCTGCAGCGAGCCGGTCGCCCGTCGGCGTAAAACGTCGAGACGTAAATGCTCAACGGAGTTCGAGAACTTTCGCGATATCGATCCTGGAGATGGATCGCATAAACGTGAATTGGGTCCTTTGTGATCCTGAGAACAAAGCGGCGTTGCTCGGTGCGATTCGTAGTTGGATCGGTGAAGTAAGCCGCATATTTCAAGTCCAGGAATTTCTGATACTCACTCCCTTCAAAATCCGCCTGCTCTTCCGCGAGGTCGATCAAAGCAGTGAAGTTGCCTGACGAATCAGTATCACCCTCGTGCGTAGGCCCTTCCTTGATTTCGTATTTCTGCTCCACATAATTCCAATTGCGCTCGGTTTCACGGACCACGCGGACATGGCCCTTCTTGACCGGTTGGCCAAACAGATACTCGGCTTTGACAATTACTTGCGCTGATTGGCCCGGCAGGTAGAAAGACTTGTCCGGTTTGATATTGATGGAAAAGTTTGGCAGCTCGTAGCGGCTGACTTTGAATCGTCTGGTGCCCAGCGTATCCCCATCTGCCCTGAACTCAATCTCGTAATCGCCCAGCCGGCTGTTCTCAGGAATCGGCCAATCGGCTGCGATCACTCCAAATCGAGAAGTCTTTAACTCAGATTGAAATAAAAGGGCGTCGTCCGGATCATTAATCCTGAGGGTGAGATCTCTACCAGACAAGGCATGCATAGACATTCCGAAAGCAAGCGCGCGAACGTGAAGCGTCTGGCCCGGTTGATAGAGCGGCTTATCAGTCGAAACAAATAGTTGCGTATTGCTGTAAAAGAGGGGTTCCTTGTTGGCTTCAATCTGCAGCGGACCTCGCTGGCCTTTGATTGTCACTTCAATGTCATCGGCTGCAAGACTTTCAGGTAGGTTATAAGTTAAGGCTACGTACCCATCCGCGTCCGTAACACCGCCGGACTTCACCTGAGTTCTTTTTGAGGTAAGTCGATCCGTGAATTCAAACTGGCCGGCGATACGCACTCCTTTGGCAGGGACATTTGTGAAGGGATGAAACGCCCTGACGAAGGATTGGTATCGCATCCTATCATGCAGCATGGGCGAGCTGGTCGCCTCTATCTCGAAAAGCTCAGGCGCGATCTGACTGAGCGAAATGATTGTCTCTACAGGCGCCGAATCGTTTGGTTCGACTCGACAGCGAAGACGAAGCCACAGCAGGTCATTAGGAGTTTTTTCCGAACTCGGAATGCTGAACGGAAGGCGAATCGGAACCTTATGTTCACCGTTCGCGATCGTTGTAGTGAGTTCTGCGGCGGCTAATTGAGTATCGTTGGGGGTGAGTAAGTCCAGCCGAATTTTCGCGGCGGCTGGACTGGAAGGATTAACCAGGGTGAGTGAGACTTGTGAGTCGTGAGGGCCGAAGAAGAAGCTTGTCCGTGTTTCATTGATCGTCCACGAACCGCCGGCATTCGTGATTTGGCCAGCGAGGCATACCAAAATCAATAGGCAGCAGAGGAAGAGAAACCGCCGGCGGTTCATTGTTGCCTCCCGAAATCAAAGCGATCGAAACTACTCTAGTTCAACTTATCCAGACCAAGCAGGCACACTGCCACGCTGAAGAAACTTGTTAGTTTCAAGTCAGGACGATTCAACTTTTGTTTCTTTCCGGCGAGACTGGGAAGAATCTCACGCGGCACTGGTTGAGTAACTCGTGGCTGGGAGCACTCTTTTCTCGAATTGCGAACTTGAGATGCGCTCGAGTTGCCGCAAGGTTGTTGGCCCAAAAAGTTTTTTTGAATGTTATTGCAAGATTTCGGATGAGCAGGTACTGCAGGCTGCCAGCCAGCAGTCGGCGCTGATTTAGATTAACCGCGGCTGAGTACGTGCCTCTTGGTGACAGAGGTTGTGGTTGGGCGAGTAGCGACAGGCTGGCAGCCTGTCGTACATCACGTATCGCTTAGGGCGACGGCAATCTGGGCGGCAACGCGAGCATTGTTCTCGAGCAGCGCGATGTTGGCTTTCAACGTGGCGCCTTCACTTTGTTGAGCCATGCGGGAAAGCAGAAAAGGTGTCAGCTCGCGTCCAAGGATTTGATTCTCTTCAGCCGCAGTCAGCGATTCGTCAAGGTTCTTTTTCAGGGATTCGGCGGGTACTTCCCACTCGCTGGGAACAGGGACCGTTACCAACAGCGCCCCTTCACCACTTAGTTCTCGTTGTGCCTTGAAAATCTCTGCGACCTCACGAGCAGAATCGACGCGCGCATCGATCGGCAAGCCACTCTGCCGCGAGTAAAAGGCCGGCATCTCATCACATTGGTACCCCAACACTGTGACGCCGTGGGTTTCAAGCCATTCTCGTGTTGCCGGCAGATCGAGGACCATCTTGGCGCCCGAGCAAACCACGACGATTGGCGTCTTCTCGAGTTGCGGCAAGTCCGCCGAAACGTCCGGCAAAGCTCCGCGATGGACACCACCGATGCCGCCGGTTGCGAAGACTTCGATTCCGGCCCGATAAGCAATCCAGCTGGTCGAGGCCACAGTTGTAGCTCCGTCCAGTTGCTTTGCCACTGCGAGCGGCAAATCTCGAATGCTTATCTTTTCGATGTTGGTGCTGGCAGCAATGAACTCAGCTTGATCTGAATTTAGACCGACCGTGAGCGCGCCTTTGAGAATTGCAATCGTGGCGGGTGTAGCTCCACCGGCAGTCACGATCGTTTCAAGTCGCCGCGCCACTTCAAGATTTTGAGGACGAGGAAGACCGTGAGCGATCACGGTTGATTCGAGCGCAACGATTGGCTGCTGCTTAGCGAGCGCCGCTTCAACTGCTTCGCCGAGTTTGAAATGTTTACGATTCATGATGATGGCTCAGAAGATCATGCCACGGGCTTGTCCCGTGGAGAATGACGATGGCGGCTACGTTAAGAAGCCACCTGTTTGGGAAGATGCCACGGGCTTGTCCCGTGGTGAATGACGATGGCGGCTACGTTAAGAAGCCACCTGTTTGGGAAGATGCCACGGGCTTGTCCCGTGGTGAATGACGATGGCAGCTACGTTAAGAAGCCACCTGTTTGGGAGGATGCCACGGGCTTGTCCCGTGGAGCATCACGCTGCTTAGGACCGCAAGACCGAGCAAGAAACGTGAAGCACCACGGGACAAGCCCGTGGCATCCTTCCCTACACGTCTTTGTTATTAGCTGCGAGCGTCACCACCACGGGACAAGCCCGTGGCATCCTTCCGTACACGTCTTTGTTATTAGCTGCGAACGGTAACCACCACGGGACAAGCCCGTGGCATCCTTCCGTACACGTCTTTGTTATTAGCTGCGAGCGTAACCACCACGGGACAAGCCCGTGGCATCCCTTCCGTACACGTCTTTGTTTTAGCTGCGAGCGTAACCACCACGGGACAAGCCCGTGGCATCCTTCCCTACACGTCTTTGTTATTAGCTGCGAGCGTCACCACCACGGGACAAGCCCGTGGCATTATTGAATCCTGAATCAATATCGTTTTCCCGGGAGCTGGGCCTTTAGTCAAGAACGCTCCACGGCTCGCGGGGCTGCTTTTATCAAACAGAACATCGTGCCGCCCGTGTCACTCTTCTTCCACGAAACCTCTGCTTCGAGCAAGCTTGCACGCGCGTGAATGTTCGCTAAGCCACGTCCCGGAGTGTGATTGGCATTAGGCGCAAAGAAATCTCCATCGTCTTCGATGGTTAGCTTCAAGGTGCCCGGTTCCTGATTCTCGAGCCCCAGGCACACGTGTCGCGCGCTCGAATGCCGGCAGATGTTGTTGATGACTTCCTGCGCGATCCGATAGATCTGGATCCTTTCACCAGGCTCGATCTTGATTTGTTCTTCAATTCCTTCGCGGGCGCTAATCTCGTACTCGAACTTCTTTTCCGCAGGCAGATGGGCCACCGCATTTGCCAGCGCCCATTCAAGCGCCGCCACCAGCCCCACGTTATCCAGCACTGACGGACTTAAGTCTTCACAGATTCGTCGAATCTCATTTGAGACGGACTCGATCTCTTTCCGAAAAAGCGCGGGTTCAAACGATCCGTTATTGCCATTTCCTTCGGAGGCTAATTGGGCAGTTTCCGGCGCTCGAGCCTGACTCGCCGGCATGCTGTCCGTAATCAATAAGAGACGGCGCAGATCGGCAAGCGTCTGATCGTGCAGATCGCGCGCAATACGACGTCGTTCACGTTCAGCTTCGTTCGCGAGATCGAGGCGCGCTCCAGCCAGTTCCGTGTTTGCTTCAACCAAGGCGGCGCTGGTGCGAACGATATTGCGATGCTCGAAGATCGCCCAAATCAAAGCCAGAATCGCTAGTAACAGCAGCACGGCGAGCGCCGTCGAGGTCCATGGAAAAGGAGCGCCGGCTACAGTAAACGTGAATTCCAGCGGCGCCGAGCTCACCAAATCTTTTGTGAAAGCCCGCGCGGTTGCTTTGTATTTTCCAGGCTTCAAGCCTTCCATCGTGAACTGTGAATCACGCGAAAGTTTCTGCTTGATCAATTTGCCTTTGCTGTCTGTAAGCACAAAGGCGTATTGAAACTGCTCCGGAAACGTGCGGCTGCTGATGGCGGTCACGTCGAGTAGCAAACTGTTCTGGGGATATTCGAGGTTGAGGCCGGTGCGCAATTCCTCCGGTTGATGAACACGCTTGCTGATAATTCGTGTGGGCGACAAGGCAGGCTCAGTCGTCCCCGGGGTGTAGTTCACGACTCCGCGGCTGGTTCCGATCAGCAGTTGCGCCTTTCCCTGGTCGTCTTGCTGTGGCAAAACCGCAAAGACGTTTTGAGAGGGCAGACCCTGCTCGGCATCAAGCTGAGAAACGACCGGGCCATGTAAATCATCGACCAGGATCTTTAGCATCCCCCCGCCGGTCGTCGCGCACCAGGCCTCACGGACGTTGCCGTTGCGATTCGCGACCACACTGCGCGCGTCAAAGTTGGGAGCGGCGGCAACACAATTGCCGTCCTTACCACACGCAAACACTCCCTGGCTGGTGGCAAACCAGATCGAGCCGTCAGCGCTCTGAGCGACTGATCGCACGGTTGCGTCCTTGAACGAGTCGAATTGCGGTTCCGGCTTTGCCGATTGGCCGTCAAAAACCACGACACCTTTGGTCGTGCCGATGAATAGACGCTGATCGCCATCGGCCGACAAGCTAATCGCCTCTGGTGGTTCGCTGCCGGCGCCTTGCCATACACGTTTCGCGCGACCCTCTTCGATACGCTCGACGCCCCGGCCGAAGGTGGCGATATAAGTTGCGCCTCGAAACTGAGCTATGGCTCGAACACTGCCGGGCGCGTCTACCGCTCCCGAAGCAGATTCAACGTGAGCAAAGAATTGATTGGGATTACTGGCAGCACGGCCGGAACTCTGCCCGACGTAGAAACCGCTAGCGGAGCCGACCATTAGTCGTCCGTTCTTATCTTCCGCGAGCGAATAGATGATGCTTCGCGATAGCTCCGTTACCGCTAGCCAGGCGTTCTTATTTTGATCGTAGACAAAGAGACCACGGTTGGTTCCGCAGAAAAGATTGCCGGCCGTCGTTTGAAAGAGCGTCCGCACAAAATTGCTTTCGGGATTGTCTCCGACGACTATGACGCGCGGGGCATTCGGATCGTAGCGACTGACACCGCGGTCGGTACCAAACCAAACGACCGCTTCGCGATCGACAAAGATCGCGTAGACATGGTCTGAGCGCAGACCACCCAGCGTTCCATCAAAGGTGAAACGGACCGGGTTCTTTGCGCCGGTAATATGAAATACGCCTCGGCCATCCGAGCCAACCCACATGTCGCCGGCGCCACCGTCTCGCAACGAAGTCACAGTGCCGGTGGGTAAATCGAATCGAATGATTCGCTCAGTATCTCCGCCTTCGTAGTAGCCGCTTTCTTCCTTTCGACTTTTCGTGCCCAGCCAAAGATGTCCCTGCGAATCAACTTCAAGCGCGCGTACAAAATAAGCTTGCGGCCGCATTTCCAGCGACCGAGCGTTGCCACCGCTCACTTCAAGAACTCCACGACTCGATGAGCCCACCAGCAACCTGTTATTCACGAATCTGAGACTGGTGAGAGGCAACAAGCCGGGACGATCGGTATCGGCGCTCTGTAACGGCTGATTAATCAACTGCCTCGTAATTACATTTGGGTTCGTGGGCTCGCGTTGAACTACACCTTCGTTGTCCGGGGCAGACGCGACCAAATCCAGATGGCAGTCGTAAATCATCCCCTGCTCAGTCGCCAGCACCGCGTGGCTTCGCTCAGGAGCGATGATGGCGTTGACAGTTTTGCCATTGAGTTCCGGGATTTGTTTGAACTTGCCGTTGGCGAATCGAGCGGCGCCACTACCGGTGCCGATCCAAAGCGAGCCATCCTGATCGCTTTGCAGCGCGAGCACTCGACCCGCGGGCAATTCCGGATCGCTGATGGCTTGTGTTCTTCTCCCGTCGAATTTGGCCAGGCCGCCTTCAGTGCCAAACCACATCGCGCCGTCCGGGTCTTGAGCGATTGCATGAACTCGATCCGACGGCAATCCGTGAAAGAGCGTGACCGCGCCCCACTGGTGCAGCCCTGTTACCGGAGTTGGTGAAGGTGACGGCGAAGGAGACGGCGATGGCGAAGCGGTGGGCGACGGCTGCGGGTTTTCAGTTTGTGCGGACGACTGGAAAAATGCTGGAAGGAGGACACAGGTCGCTAACAAAAGGAGAGTTACGGTCGGGAAAAGGCTTTTAGAGTTACTTCGGACTCGACCTATCGCAGCTTTGCTGCCGCACAGCGCGGTAAGGCTATGCCTTACCGAAGAGCTGATTGAATTATGATCGCGAGGCTCCGCCTCGTACGGATTGAGAATTGAGCGACCATTAGGGTGAGGCATAGCCTCACCGCTCTGTGCGGCGGCAAAGCCGCGATGGTTCTCGTGTTCATCAATCTCCACTTGGTAATGTGATGTTTGTCCGACAAGCAACCACTCGTCCGACTATTTGGTCCGGGCCTTGCCGGCTTCGCGCTTCTGCTCTTCGATGAACTTCTTTCGATCGCGATCAATCCAGACGTCCAACTCGGTCGAGGCCTTCTCTAACTCGTCGTTGTTCAGCAGGCCACGACGCAGCGCTTCAAAAAAAGCGCGCGTGCGAATGTTGTAAGCAAGCTTGTCGTAAGCCTCGTGATCGGTTCCTTCCGCCATCGAGACGAACAGCTTCTCGTAAAGCGTCGCCAACCTGCTCTCGACGCCACGCAATGACAAGCTGCATTTGCGAGCGATGGCCCAGTTCGATAAACCGAGCGCGAGATAATAAAGCGCCTCGGCTTCAAACTCAGTCAGTAGCGGCCGTTTGAAGGAATCTTTGAATTCCGGATCGATCATGTCGGCGCCGTCTTCGAGCACCGCTGCAACAAAACGAAGAAATCGCGACTCGGGATTGTTCTTATGAATGAAACCGTATGCGGGAGGCGGATCGACGGACTTAACTATCTTGCGGATCTCGTTGATGTAGATCTCGTGCGGGAACTGAGTCCAGAAAATTATGCGAGCCGAAGGAAAGTCGCGCCAGATGGCCCGTGCAGCCTTTACGCCGGAAAGCTTCGGCATCTGGATGTCGAGTATGCTCACGGCCGGCTTGTGCTCGAGCGCCAGCTTCACGGTCTCTTCGCCGTCGGCGGCTTCGAGCACCGGCGCGTGGGCAGCGAACTCTCGCTCCAGAATCTCGCGCAGGTAATGACGCTGGGCCACGTTATCTTCAGCAATTAGAATGGACATGTTTTCTGAATGACCTTCACTTAATCGCCAGGCTCTTCTCGGGACGATTGTACTTTAATAACCCGCCATCGCTAAGAAGCCTCAAGTAGAACGGACTTCAGTCTGTTCATGGCATCGTGGTACGCATCAATCAGGGAACCATTCGACGAGAGCCATCATTCAAGCCGCCGGCAATCAACTTGAGTGGAACTGACTTGAGTCAATTCCTCATGCTTTCTTACTCACGAACCTGAGTGGCATTCACCGTTTGCTCAGACTGAAGTCTAAGCTACTTAAGAAGTAGAACGGACTTCAGTCTGTTCAAGGCGTCGTGATACGCATCAATCAAGGAACCATTCGACGAAAGCCATAATTCAAGCCACAGACAATCAACTTGAGTGGAACTAACTTGAATCAATTCCTCATGCTTTCTTACTCACGAACCTGACTGGCATTCACCGTTTGCTCAGACTGAAGTCTAAGCTACTTAAGAAGTAGAACGGACTTCAGTCTGTTCATGGCATCGTGGTACGCATCAATCAAGGAACCATTCGACGAGAGCCATAATTCAAGCCACCGGCAATCAACTTGAGTGGAACTGACTTGAGTCAATTCCTCATGCTATCTTACTCACGAACCTGACTGGCAATCACCGTTTGCTCAGACTGAAGTCTAAGCTACGGTAGAACAGACTTTCAGTCTGTTCGAAGGCGTCGTGGTACGCATCAATCAAGGAACCATTCGACGAGAGCCACAATTCAAGCCACCGACAATCAACTTGAATGGAACTGACTTGAGTCAATTCCTCATGCTATCTTACTCACGAACCTGACTGGCAATCACCGTTTGCTCAGACTGAAGTCTAAGCTACTTAAGAGCCTCAACTAATATTCGCTTCTCGGGCATGTCGTCGCATTCGCTCAGAAAATGGCGCAACCAGTCTTTGGCGCCTTTGTTGCGGCCCGTAGCAATCTTCATCAGCACCGTAACGTTGTTCTTCAAGAACACTTCATATCCGTGTCCTGCGAATGACTTCGCTTCTGAGTAGAATGAGGTTCTCCCGATCTTCTTTGCTGAATCATCTTCTTCTTCGGATTGAATGTTGGCTATCGCCGCGATCTCCCCCGCCGAGACTTCTGACTTTTGCGTGTCAATAACAAATTCATCAGTCGGCTTGTCCCACTTGTAGTCGAGACGATGCGTGTTAATAAAGCGCTTGCTGGTGGCGCGCTGATCGAACATAGAAGCGGTGTAGGTTACGGTGTAGCTCAGAGTGATTGTCTTAGCTCCCGGCCCAATTCGTTTGACCTTGAATTCTCGCGAAACCCCGAGCGACCCGGGATATGTGTGCCCATCTGATGGATAAGACAGAACAGGCTTAACTCCCAGCGGCGAGACTTGGTACCAGGTCTCGCCGTAAAGAGCGAAGCCGGAGCCGGAACCCTCCTGACCACGAATCACCAGCCACGCATTCTTGCCCGTGTGCTCGACGCGATGACGAGACATTTCGTACTTGTTGAAGTCGTGATCGATGTAGCCGAGTAGCTTCCACTGTTTGCCCGCGGGTGTGAAGATGAGATAACGCGATAGCTCGAAAGGACCAGTCGTCATCACCACGACTTCAGCACCGGGGCGCCCGTCGAGCTCATGTCGGAAAATCCTGGCGCGGCAAAAGCCGCCACAGCCTTCAAAGCCTTTCTCGTCTACCGACAAGCTCTTCCAAAGCAGATCCAACTCAGCCGCCCGTTTTCTTGCGCGATTAATTTGGCGCGCAACTTCGTACGGTGAAGTCGACACGATGCGTGGAGAGAATTGATCGGCGGATTGGGAAGCAAAACCGGCCAGGGGCCAGGCAACGATCAATAAGAGCAACGGTACATGGAGAAATGTCGTCTTCATAATTTCGGGGTTACACCTTCGTAGAGGTATCGATAGATTGGTTGAGTTTTCAAATCAGCACGCACTCGCGCGACTATTTCCTTCTTGTCCGGGAGATTGTAATGGCGATTGAAGAAGGCCCAGCCCTCAGTTTCTTTTCCCGCATACACGTAATCAAAGAGTATGCTGAGGCTATCTGAAACAGAAAGTTGAGCGTCAGTGTCGAAGACTTGTTGACGCAAGGCTTTAGTATTGCTCAAAGCACATTCTGTAAAGACGTGGTTCACCGGAAAATACCGCTCCTTGAGCGGGTTGTACTTGAAAATAATCTTCGGCATTGGCGTTTTTGAGGGGAGCATTTTGTCCTGAAAGTCGTAGAAGGTTAGCGGAACTATCAGCTCCAATTCCCGGTCATCATCAAGGTCGATTGCTTGCATGTCATAACTCTCTCGACCAACTTCCCATGCGCGTCCGTCAAAGATGACCTGATAACGAGGATAGAAACTCACAATCCATTGCCTGCCTCCGCGAAAGATGTCCTGTGAGATGAGCAGTTGTTCATTGCCATGCAGAAATGGATGCATACCAAAATCCGCCGATACCCCCATGGGCCCTCTCACTAAATCGAACTTGGAAAGAAGAACATGGTCTTTCTTAATGACGACAAATGAGACGTCAACCTCATGATGTAGTGTGAACTGATCTTTCTCCGTTCGCTGAAGCCTGTCGATCTCATAGCCGTTGTAAACCAAGTGATCGGTATCAACAAAAGCGTCGGTTACACCTCCGAATTCGTCACATGGACTGTCAGCATCCGCGGATTGTGAAGTTTCCAGCGAGGAGGCTGGCGCCGCAGTTTTGTGTATGTGCTGGTTGACCCTCAGGATAGTCGCGGATGTAGTGCCCAAAAGGAATGTCAACACCGCGCACCCCATTCTCATCATGACTTTGCGCATAGCTATAGTCTTAAGTAATGAACGTTTTTCAGCAATGTGGTCTGCCACAACAGGGCTAGTGGCTTCGCTGGCTTGCGCCCACGGCGAGGCACACCGCAGAAAATTGTGAATCGAAGCTCGGTGGGAATAAGAACTGGTGGGAATACAACTGGTGGGAATAAGAACTAATGCCACGGGCTCGCCCCGTGGAGACTTACGATAGCCGCTAAAACCGGCAATCGAGAAAGCAATTGATGCCACGGGCTTGGCCCGTGGAGATTTACGTTAGCCGCTAGCGTGAGCCTCCACCGGGCAAGCCGGTGGCATCCACGAACTGCCGCCCCTTTCTTTTTAGCTGCGAACGTGAGCGTTACCACGGGGCAAGCCCGTGGCATCCACGAACTGCTGCCCCTTTCTTTTTAGCTGCGAACGTGAGCGTTACCACGGGGCAAGCCCGTGGCATCTATCGGTCATCTATCCGCGTTAATCGGCGGCCGATCATCCTCTGTGTTACCATCGAATGCCATCGAACCAATCCAATCAATTGAAAGGCCCTGGAATGATCCGCTTCAAATTCCCGTACTTTTTTGCCCTTTCTTCGGCTGCAGTTTTGTTTACGACGCAGTTAGTAGCCGCCGGCGCCATTCGTAAGATCACTTCGAAGCAAAACGAGCAGCGTGACGAAAAGCTTTGGAAGCGCGCACTCGAAATTCATAAGAAAGCCATCGTCATTGATACGCACAACGATGTGACGACGCCAATGACGAATGACGACTACGACCTGAGTGGGCCACCGCCGCCGCCATACCGCACGAGCATCGAGAGCATGAAGAAAGGCGGACTGACTGCTGAGTTCTTCTCGCTCTACATCAAGCCTCATTACGCGACGCAGGGTGGCTCAGCCCGGCGCACGCTCGACATGATTGACACAGTCTATCGAGCGGTCGAGCGCCATCCGAGCGATCTCATGCTGGCGACCACTGCTGCCGACATCCGCCGCGCCAAGAAGCAAGGGAAGATAGCAGCCTTGATGGGAATTGAAGGCGGCCACGCCATCGAGAATTCGTTAGCAGCACTGCGCGAGTTTCACCGGCTCGGTGTCCGCTACATCACCCTGACCTGGAACAACACGAATGATTGGGCCGACGCGGGCCGCGGCGAGAAAAAGCACAACGGGCTAACTGACTTTGGCAAGGAAGTCGTGCGCGAGATGAACCGGCTGGGAATGCTGATCGATGTGTCTCATGTGTCTGACAAAACGATGAGTGACGCGCTTGATGTTTCAAAGGCGCCGATCATCGCTTCTCATTCCTCTGCGCGAGCTTTGAGCAATGTGCCACGCAATATCCCGGATGAATTGCTGAAACGCATCGCTCAGAACGGCGGCGTGGTGCAAGTCAATTTCTACAGCGTCTTTGTCGATACGGCTACGGTAACGCCGCAAAGCGACGAGCGTGACCGCCGCGTGAAAGCTCAGCAGGATGCCATCAATGAGAAGTACAAGGATGATCCCGAACGACGCGCTGAAGAGAGTGACAAGTTAGAAGCCGCAAATCAGCTGCCTCCACTTCCGATCTCAAAACTAATGGCTCACTTCGAGCACATAATAAAAGTGGCGGGCATTGACCACGTCGGCATTGGAGCTGATTTTGACGGCGCGAACGATATGCCCGAAGGCGCCAAAGATGTCTCCATGCTCCCGAACATTACTTATGAACTTTTGAAGCGTGGCTATTCTGAGAAAGATATTCGAAAAGTTCTGGGCGAAAATCTGCTGCGAGTGATGACCGAAGCCGAACGAGTAGCCTGCACCCAAAGCAAGAACATCAGCGGCGACGGAAGCACCAGACGAATTCGTTAGCTGGCTGGGAGCGCAGGCATCCCTGCCTGCATACCTCCCGCAAGAGTCTCCTAAAGGATCAAAGTAGTACTTATCGAACGTAAGCAGGCAGGGATGCCTGCGCTCCCAGATGCTATAATTTTGCGTTCAAAATGAAGGCCGGGATTTACATTCACATACCTTTCTGTCGTTCCCGTTGTTCCTATTGTGACTTTGCCACCGGAATGTTCGAAACCGACATTGCCGAGCGGTACGTGCAAGCCTTAATCACCGAGATTTCCAATTGGCAAGTCGTCGCTAGTCCCGGACTCGTCGATACCATTTATTTCGGCGGCGGCACACCCTCGCTACTGTCGGTTTCCCAGCTTGAGCGCATCCTCAATGCTGTTCATTCCCGGTTCGACATCTCTGCAAGCGCCGAAGTAACCATCGAAATGAACCCGGGAGATGCTGAAGGCCTCAGTGACAAACTGGCAGGCTGGCGCAGTCTAAACATTAATCGTGTGAGCTTTGGCGCCCAGACTTTTGAAGATGAAGGTCTGCGTCAGCTTGGTCGTACTCACACGTCGGAAGATATCCAGCGAACCTTTCAGCAATTGCGCGAGGCCGGCTTTGGGAATATTAACTTCGATTTGATTGCAGGTCTTTCAGGACAGACGCTCGAGGCATGGGACAGCAATTTATCAAAAGCCCTCGCGCTTGAGCCTGAACACCTTTCGCTTTATTTGCTAGAGGTCCACGACGGAACTCCACTCGCGGATCAAATCAGGCGAGGCATGCGTATGCCCGTCGACGACGATCTGACTGCTGAAATGTATCGTCTCATGATCGATCGACTTTGCGGCGCCGGTTACGAGTACTATGAGATCTCGAACTTTTGCCGGCCCGGTTACGAAGCTCGTCACAACACCAAGTATTGGGTGGGAGCTCCTTACTTTGGATTCGGATGCTCAGCGCACTCCTTTGATGGAAATAGACGGCGCTGGTCCAATGAAAGAGACGCCGCCAAATACACGCAATTGATGAGCGAGGAAAAGTCGCCTATCGTCGAAACGATTGAGCTGAGCGAGCACGATGCCCAGGCGGAATCGATGTTTCTCGGCCTGCGCATGATGAGAGGCCTGGACAGCCAAGTCTTCGTGACCCGGTTTGGGAGCGATCCTCGGGAAAAATATCGTCACGACCTGGAGAGATTCGGCGCCGCGGGACTCGTGGAAGTTGACGGCGATCTGATCCGGCTAACGCGTGATGGCGCGTTGCTTTCGAACGAAGTCTTTGCCGCTTTTGTATGAGTCCTGGGAGCGCAGGCATCCCTGCCTGCCCAGGTTCGGTAAAGGCTACTTTTTAGTTAAGTTATGGCAGGCAGGGATGCCTGCGCTCCCAGGCTAAAGAAATGATTATCGCTATTGATGGACCGTCGGGAGCTGGGAAGTCGACGCTCGGCCGCATGATGGCTCGAGCGTTGAACCTGCTTTACATCGACACCGGGTCAATGTATCGGGCTGTGGCGCTGGCGGTGCTGGAGTCGAGCATTAACGCAACGGACGATGTTGCGGTCGGATCATTGGCGTCGCGAATCGACATCGATCTTGAGGGTGATCCTGATTCATTAAGAGTCACGCTCGGCGGGCGCGACGTGACTCACGAGATACGCGAAGAAGAAATCACACACATGTCGTCGATAATCTCGGCCATTCCTGACGTACGTCGAGCTATGGTCGAACGCCAGCGCGAGATGGGCCGTCGTGGCGCGGTCTTGAATGGTCGAGATATTGGCACCGTAGTTTTCCCGGATGCAGACGTAAAGTTTTTTCTTACGGCTGTTGCCGAAGAGCGAGCGCAGCGGCGTTATGCTGAAGATCGGATGAATGACTCGAGTATCGACTTTGCGGCTACGCTGGCAGATATGACTGAACGTGACCAGCGAGATTCCACGAGAGTAGACTCGCCGTTGAAGATTGCGGACGATGCGGTGGTGATTGACTCAACGGGGCTTTCAATCGATGAAGTGTTCGCGAAAATGATGGATGAAGTAGAAAAAGAGAACCGGAAACCGTGAACCGGAAACTGTAAATCAAAGACCACAGATCTGAGATCTCAAATCTCAGATCTGAGATCGCAGATACAAAGATGTTCACAGGCATTATCGAAGAACTCGGAAGTGTTCGCAGCCTCGAGCAGCGCGGCGAAGGAGTACGCATAGTCATCGCCGCTCGCACCGTCACTGAAGGCTCAGGCGACGGTGACTCAATTGCTGTGAACGGAGTCTGTCTGACTGCGCTCGACGTGCGCAGCGATTGTTTTGCGGCGGATGGCTCTCGAGAGACTCTCGATCGCTCGACTCTGGGCCGCTTAGCCATGGGTTCGCGCGTTAATCTTGAGCGCGCGGTTACGCCTTCGACGCGTCTCGGCGGTCACATCGTCCAGGGTCACGTGGACGCGCGTGGAAGTTTTCTCGGCGCCACCGATCACGGCGGCTCGTGGACAGTCCGCATTGGTTATCCCAAAGACGTTGCTCGTTACCTGGTATTCAAAGGCTCAGTTGCAGTGGAAGGCATCAGTCTAACGATCGCGGGACTTGCCGAAGACAGCTTTGAGATTGCTGTCATTCCCAAGACCTGGGAAGTTACCAATCTTTCTCATCTTCGACCCGGCGACGAAGTGAATCTCGAAGTCGATGTCATCGCCAAATACGTCGAACGCATCATGAGCTTTAACGGTAACGATCGTGGGTCGGGTTCGATCACGATGGAGAAGCTGCGAAATCTTGGATACACGAGTTAAGAGTAAAAAGGAAAAGTTAGGAGCAAGAAAGCTGCGAACTGGAAACCGTGACCGAAAACCGGAAACCGTGAACCGTGAACCGGAAACCGTGAACCGTGAACCGGAAACCGTGAACCGAAAACACCTATGACATTCAAAAAGCTTGCAATCCTGACCCTAATCTTTGTTTGCGCCGGAATCGCGCGAGCTCAGGAACCGGTTCCGCGAGTGGTCGCGATGCCGACGCCCAGCCCAACACCGGAGATATCGGCGGCAAAGCGAGCGTTGGTCGAGGAGATCCTCGATCTGACCAATTCACGCGAAGCTTCAGAAAGCATGTTCAAGGCACAGTTCGACGAGATGCAAAAGCAAATGCCCCACATCGTTATGGAATCAATCTCATCGATGCCCGAGTTCAAGAAACTCTCCGCCGCTCAACAGGACCAGGTGCGCGCAAAGATTAATGAAACGTCTTCTCGGACTACTAACCGCGTCAAGGAGTTGTTTTTGCAGCGTGTTGATATGAAGAAGATGATCGAGAACATTTCTTACACCGTCTATGACAAGCACTTTACTGAAGAGGAATTAAGGGACCTCGTTATTTTCTATAAATCGCCCACGGGAAAGAAGGTAGTGGCTGAAATGCCGGCATTGTTTGCTGAGTCAATCGCCATTGCCGGCGATTTTATCGCTCCCAAAGTGAAGGAAATTGTCGAAGAGACGCAGAAGGATCAGACCACCGAATTGACTAAACAGATCGAGTCGCTGATCAAGACCCCACCGCCACCCGCCAAAAAGACGACCCGGCGCCGAAGGCCGTAACGATGTGGCACGGGCGTCCCGCCCGTGTGCGTTGGATTCCACTCAAGAGTGTGGTTGGGAAAGTTCACGGGCGGGACGCCCGTGCCACTCAATACACATCTTTTCTTTCACTAGTCCCATCTTGATTGCGCTTCGCCAGGCGAGATCGCGGCGAATCTCTTTGTTATGGACCACATCGGGTGGGGAACCGTGATTGCAGAGCGATTGATGTAGTCGAATTCCTTTTAGGAGAATGCTATGAAGACATCGACAATCCTCTTGGCCATGGTTCTGATGTTATCGGCCGCATCCGTGACATCTGCGCAGACGCCAAAATATGAAGTCGGCGGACAAATGTTTTCTTTTAGCAGTAACAGCATCGGTTTTGGGTGGGGCATGGGTGGCCGCTTCAGCTACAACCTCACAAAGCACGTTGCCGTCGACACCGAGCTGAATGCCTTTCTCGATGACGAGGGGGGAGTGACGGCTACGCAGGGTTTCGCCGGCGCCAAAGTCGGAGTGCGTAATAAACTCCTGGGAGTCTTCGTCAAAGCTCGGCCGGGTTTCATGACTAACTTTGCCAAGCCGCTTCCGAGCTATGCCACCACTTTTCAGACCGAAAAGCTGAATAAGTTTGCGCTCGATGTCGGCGCGGTTTTCGAAGCCTATCCTTCACGTCACACGGTATTCCGAGTTGACGTGGGTGATGTCATTATTCCCTTCGGCAACGACCCAATTGTGTCCATCGAGCCGGTCAGGCTGGGCACGACGCATAACTTTCAATACAGCCTTGGCTTTGGGATTAGATTTTGAACGGGAGCGCAGGCATCCCTGCCTGCACACCTCTCCCAAGAATCTCCTTAGGAATAAGCAGGCAAGGATGCCTGCGCTCCCAGCACGGTGTGCAGGCAGGGATGCCTGCGCTCCCAGCACGGTGTGCAGGCAAGGATGCTTGCGCTCCCAGCACGGTGTGCAGGCAGGGATGCCTGCGCTCCCATCGCGGGCGGGACGGCCGTGCCACATTTGAGGTAACATACGGGTGCTCCGCCACTCCCAAAGTTCCAGAGGTTTTCTTTAGCGCATGTCGTTTGCCAGCATCGAAGAAGCGGTCACCGAAATACGTGACGGCCGCATGATAATCATCGTCGATGACGAAGATCGCGAAAACGAAGGCGACGTTGTGTGCGCTGCCGAAAAGGTCACGCCGGAGATCATCAACTTCATGGCCAGGCACGCGCGTGGCTTAATCTGTTTGCCACTCACCGAAGAGCGATGTGACGAGCTGCACCTAACCACCCAGGTTGCCGACAACACTTCTTTTCACGGCACAGCCTTCACGGTTTCGATCGATGCTCGCAAAGGCGTGACGACCGGCATCTCCGCATCTGATCGCGCCACGACAATTCTGGCTGCTGTTGACGAACAGACTCGCCCTCAGGATTTGGCCCGGCCCGGGCACATTTTTCCTTTGCGAGCGAAAAAGGGCGGCGTGCTGGTGAGACCGGGACAAACTGAAGCCAGCGTCGATCTTTCGCGGATCGCTGGTCTTTATCCCGCCGGCGTGATCTGCGAGATCATGAACGAAGACGGCACAATGGCCCGTCTGCCTGAGCTCGAAGAATTTGCTGCGACTCACCAGATGAAAATGATTCGCGTCGCAGACCTGGTTCGCTATCGCATCAGCAAGGAGACGTTGGTGCGTCGCGTCGTCGAGACTGATCTGCCAACCGTCTACGGAAAGTTTCGCGCCGTGGCTTATGAAAACATCATGAACGGTGATGTCCATCTCGCGATGGTGATGGGGGATGTGGGATCTCAAATTTCAGATCTCAGATCTCAGATTTCAGATCTCAGATCTCAAACTTCGGATGCAGTGCTGGTTCGAGTTCACACCGAAAACGTCACTTGTGACATGTTCGGCTCATTGATCGATGACACCGGCTTTCAACTGCACACTGCCCTCGAGAAGATCGCAGCCGCCGGACGTGGCGTCGTGCTTTATTTGCGCCAACGCGAACACGGCCTGGATCTCGTGCATCAATTAAGGACCTATGCGCTCATGCAGGAACGCGGCATCCGCAAGCGCGATGCAAGTGCTGAGACTGGTTATGGCTTGAATCGAGACTATGGAATTGGCGCGCAGATCCTTCACGATTTGGGACTGCGTCGCATCGTGTTATTGACAAATCATCCTCCAAAAGTAGCTGCCCTCGAAGGATTTGAGCTCGAGGTTGTTGGTAACGTGTATCTAGGCCAGCCTGCGCATCTGAGTGACCCTGAAGCGCCTCTTGATTTTCGCAAGGCTCGGCTTTAGCATTCGGGTTTCTCCCTCTTAATTTCAAAAGTCGCGTGCTGCCTCTGCGCGGCCGAACACTATGACTGTGAACGATCACGACGACCGCTCAAAACCGCCTCCAGAGGGGGACAAGCAGTCGGTTAAGGATGCTCTGCAATCGAAGAGCGACGAGCCGTTGCCTCCTCGCGCGGAAGCGCTTGCTGAGCGCGATGCCGATCGACAACACCCGGTGACGCCGCAAGGCAAGCGGCGCCGTTTCCTGACTCGGCGCAATGCGTTCATTACGGCCCTCGGCTTTGCCGTCGCCATCATCGCCTTTGTGCTGATTGGAGTCATTCTCTACCGTCTCGGATTTGTTGACCGCTACATCGTCGGGCAAATAAAGAGTGACTTCGCCAAGTACGGCATTCGCGCAGAAATCAAAAACTTCCACGCCAGCGTACCGCCGGGCACAGTCCTGATCGAGGGGATTGATCTGGTCGACTCACAATCGGGCGCGAAGCTCGGCAAAATCGATCGAATGCAGGCAGTGATTCGCATCGAAGACCTTTACGCCTTCAACCTGCAAAGACACGTCGATCTGAAAGACCTGAAAATTGAAGGGCTGGAAGTCTGGGTAAATTTCGACGAACAGGGCCTCTCAAACTTCCGCAATCTAAAGCTGCCTCCACCCGAGGGGAACAAGCGAATATTGTTCGCGTACTCGACCGCACATGTCGAGATTAAGAACTCTCTCATCCACTACGGTGACGTCCAGCATTCACTGTCGGGTGAGGCTCGAAACCTGAACATCACTGTCGATCCTGATCTTCCCAGTGCGCCGGCCGAAAGCGTGATGAATCGAATCGCGCTGTCGTTGTCGAAATCAAGTTTTGTCTACGACGGCCGTCCAGTGAATGACATCGACATCGAACTGAAAGCTCGAGCCAATCAAACGCGCGCTGAAATTCAGGAGCTCGTGTTGCGTTCACCGGTGGCGGAGGCGCACCTCGAAGGCACGATGGATGACTGGCGCAACCTGCGCTATCAAATGAAAGTCACGTCAAATGTTGACCTCACGCAGCTGTCCGACGTTCTGCAAGTGGGCCCGTCGCTGCGCGGCGCCGGGAACTTTGTAGGCACGGTCAACGGCAACGGAGATAACTTCAAAGTCGAGGGCACGATTAAGTCTGATGCGCTGGCTGCCGATAACATTCGACTGCAGGGATTAAACGTGACTGCCAGTGGCTCGGGCAGCGGCAAGACTTACGACGTTAACGGCAAGGCTGTAGTAGCGCTGCTGACGGCGGGTGATTTCCAGCTCAATAGCGTACAGCTCACCGGGAATGTCATGGGTACGGGTTCTGACTTTCGTTGGATCGGAGAACTGCGCGCTGCTGCCGAGAGAAGTTATGGCGCCACCATCACCGGCTTGATAATGCAGGACGCTCGCGCTGAAATGAAGGGCAGCGTCTTGACTGCATCTTCGAGCCGATTTAGCGCCAACGGAATTGCGTCTTCGAAGGCCAAGGTAAGTGGAATCTCAGCCTCTGATCTGAGGTTTCGGCTTGAGGGAGACAAAGCATCCGGTTCCGTCGCGAGCGTGAAGAGCGGAGAAATAGTTTCTTCCGACGCTCGTATCAAGAATGTTACCGCAAATCAGGTGACGTTCTCCGGCGAAGGTGGAAACTCGATCGTCAACATCAAGGAAATTTTGGTTGGCGGCGTCAATGCGCAGGGTGCTGAAGTAGCCAGCTTCAATATCGCCGGTGTTCGCTTCTCAGTTCGTGGCGGTCGCGTCGAAGGATCGACGGCAGACATCGCTCCCGGCGCCATCAAGCTGGCTGACGGCCATTTGGATGATCTCAAACTTGCGAAACCAGTATTCGTGGTGGAGCCTTCGGGGCGGTATCGAGCAAGTGCGGACCTCAGCATTGGCGGCGGCGTGCTTGGTGAAATGCAGATGGGTAAGGCCCAAGCCAACATTGTCGCGACCAATAGCCAACTTCAACTGAATGAGTTCACCGCGGATCTTTTCTCAGGCGGACTCCGTGGGAATGCGACTATCGGCCTTACGAAGTCGGCGCCGTCACATGTCGTCGCCAGTTTTGAAGGTCTCGACGTAGCAGCGCCGATAACCATTCTGACCAAATCAGCCCCGCCGCTGGCCGGCAAGGCCACAGGCAAAGTTGACCTTACATTTCCCGGAATGAACTTCAAGGAAGCTTCGGGAAGCATCACTACTCAGATTGCTGCCGAAGCGGTTGACCCGCAGAGCGAGCGCACGCCGATCTCGGGCGAGGTTTCCTTACACGCCAATCGGGGTCAGTTCCAGATTGATCGAGTCGATCTACAAACTGCCGCCAGCCACTTGAATGCAACGGGGCAGTTTTCATTCGACGGTGACTCGAATCTGAATGTCGAGGTCAATTCGATTGACGCGTCCGAACTTCAACGAATTGCTTCCATCGCCTCGCCGGAGCTGGAAGAGCGAATCAATGAATATCGAGTCGAGCTGCGTGGATCGTTTGCTTTCAACGGAGCGGTGCGTGGTCAATTGAAGTCGCCTGACTTTGACGGAAAGATTTCGTTGGGCTCGCTGGTGATGAACGGAAACGAGCTGGGCGGGCTGACTGCTTCGCTAGTCTCGAATCAGACAGAATTTCGAGTAGTCGACGGCAAGCTTACCGAGCGAGATGGCGGCGGAATTCAATTCAGTCTTACAGCGCCGCGCACCGGCGAAAACAACATGTCGGTTGAAGCGACGCTCGACCGAGCCAACGCAGCTCTGTTGATAGCCACGCTCCCGTTGGGCAAAGACACGACCAGTCGCCTTGGTGAGACGCAAGCAGAGGTTTCCGGTCACGTTACCATTAACGGTTTGCCGAAAAATATGACTGGCACGGCCGACTTGCGTATGGCTTCGGGGCGGCTGGCAGGCGAGCCTTTTGAGAGCATTGTTGCTCGCGCCACGTTCAACGGATCGCAAGTGAATGTTGAGAGTGTTGAGGCTCGCTTTGCGGCCGGACACCTCACGGCAAGCGGCACTTACGATATCAAGACGAAGCAGATGGATTTTCAGGCAGCGGCACAGAATGTCGTGCTAAGTCGACTGGCGGCGCTCGCGGGTAAGCCCTCACTTCAGAATCTCTCTGGCACTGCCGAAGCAACCGCAAGGATCACGGGAACGTACGGTGAAAATAATTTGGCAGGTCTCCAAATAACTTTTGACGTCAATGGAAAAGATGTGGCGATCAACAATCGGCCGCTCGGAACGCTTTCTTTAACAGGAAGAACCGAGAATCAGCAGTTGAACGTCACGTTTACCACCGGCGCATTTGGCCAAAACCAGATCGTTAACGCGCGAGTCGACCTGTCCAAAGAACAACTGCCAGCCAACATTGAAGCTACTTTCAATGGCGCCGACCTGACCAAGGTTCTTGCGCTTGCTTTGCCGAACGCGAATGTGAATTTGACCGGGCGAGCAACCGGGACAATTAAAGTCAGTGGGAACCTGATTGATGACGACAACGAGTTTTCGCTCGCAGGGCTGCAAGGCTCAGCTGACTTTTCCGAGCTCAGTTTCCGCGTCGAAGACATCGCCTTGTCGGCAGTCGCGCCTTTTACGGTCAGACTTACTGCCAATGAATTGGTTTTCGACCACGCGCAACTAACAGGCACCGGCACGAACATCACTCTCAACGGCGCTTTGGCGGTTGCTGAAGGAGGCCGGGAGAGCTTAACCGTCGATGGACGACTGAACCTTCGGGTGCTGAATGGCTTGTCTCCGGACGTGTTTCTGTCGGGTGCTGCCGATGTCGCCGTGCGTGTTTCCGGTTCTCATAATGATCCGAAAGTTTATGGTACCGCTTCTTTGAATGGCGCGTCCGTAGCTGCGTTGGTCGGAAATGATCGCTGGCAGATTTCAAACATCAAGTCGGTGCTTCGCTTCACCGCGGATCAAGCCCAGATTGAATCGTTCAACGGCACGTTGGGTGGCGGTCGCCTTACCGCTTCCGGCGGAGCGCTGCTGGATGGCTTCAATATCGATCGTTTTCTTTTGAATGTTCACGCCGACAATGTCACTGCTCCATTTCCCCAGGACTTTTCATCGACGCTTGATGCCGATGTGGAAATCAAGGGCGATGCGAGCGAGCAGCTGATTGGCGGTGTCGTAAATCTCATCCGAGCTGAGTACGTCCGCGATATCGAGCTCGCTGACTTAATCAATCGCCGTCAGGAATCAATCGAAGAAGGCGGTGAGGTGAGATTTGTCAGGACTGCGAGATTTGCCGATCTACGAGTCGAGGGCCGCAATGCACTCGTGGTCAGAAACAATCTTGCTGATGTGGTTGGCTCCGTCTCATTGCAGATTAACGGACCAGTCAGAAACCCGATTATCGCGGGACGAATCACGGCAACCAGCGGCACGCTGACTTTCCGGAACGATCGCTATGAAGTGACTCGAGCGTTCATAGATTTGCCGGCGCGAAGAAATGCTGATCCGATTCTTAACATCGAGGCTGAGTCTGAAATTCGCGGCTATCGCGTGATAGTCGATTTGACGGGTCCGCTTTCTCAGCCGCAAGCCGCGGTGCGATCGGAACCGGCCTTGCCTCAGGCTGATGTCGTTTCATTGATTACCAACGGAACGCTTTCGACTGGAGACACGAGCACTTCGTCGCTGGCTCAGTCTGGCTTGGGAACGGCCACCAGCTTGTTAACCGACGCGCTTATCAACGCTCCGGCACAGCGCGCGACCAACCGATTGTTTGGCCTGACTCGCTTCGAGATCAATCCCGTGATTGGCGGGCGCGCCGGCCAGAACCCGGGAGCGCGGCTGACTTTGGGCAAACGTATCAGCAAGGAATTGTCCGTGACTTACTCAACGAATGTGACTTCCGATCCCAATCAAATATTGACGGTTGAATATCGATTGTCGGATCGGCTGTCGTTCGTAGCGCAGTACGAACAAGCGTCTACGCAGCAACTAAGCTCCCGCAATAACAGTTTTAGTTTTGAGATTCGATTCAGAAAAAGATTTTGAGCGAGGGTGCGATCAGGTACGAGGTAGCATTAGACAGGATAACGACGGAAGTCGAAGTTGACACATGCGCTCAACCCAGATTTCCGCGAGGTTGTGGTCTGTTTAGAAGCGCCTTCGTGTTTTTGTTGGTCATCTTAACCGCGGTTTCCGTCTTCGCCGCGACCAAACGCGAAACACGCACCCCGTCTTCAAAGCACAACTCGGGTTTTGCTGACAACGGAGACTACGACGGCCGAATGATCTCGACTGTCGAAGTGGTCTTTGAAGGCTCAGCAGCGGACGAGGCCGTACAGGCCGAGTTCCTGGTCATGTTGAAGGTCGGGCCGAACACTGAGTACTCGGCGGTTCGAGTGCGAGATTCGCTGCAAGCGCTTTTCGATTCCGGCCGCGTAGCCTCGGCACGCGTCGAAGTTGTTGAAGTGAGCGGGCGCCAGGGCCCGCTACGAGTTCGCTTTATCGTGCAACGTCAGGTAGTCGTGGCCGAGATTCGACTGATAGTCGGACCCGTGGTGGGCGCTCCTATTTCCGAAGATGAAATTCGCGCCCGGCTGAATCTGATTAGGCCTGGGACTCGCGTCTCGCGCCAATCCGTGCTGCGCAATATCGACGAGATTCAGGGTTACCTGCGCGATCGTGGCTACTTCAACGCCACTGTTGATTTCTCGCAGCAAGTTGAATCGACGGGCTTACGAGCCACCGTCACCTATCGCATCGTGCCGAACGAGCCTTCGCGGATAGGGCTTTTCAATATTGATATCGCGGGCTTCGATACCAAGACGGTGCGGCCGACGCTGGCTTTGCAACCGAACACGCCATTTACCCGCCAAGCGCTCACCGATGACGTTAATCGCATTCGCCAGGCAATCATTGCCGAGGGATATTTGGCGCCTCAGCTTTCAGACACGCGAGTCGAGCGAGATCTCGAGAAGAACCAAATCACGATAAGTCTTACCGGCGTGATTGGACCAAAAGTGAACGTCTCAGTCGAGAATTACAACGTCGGTGAAAAGACTGCCCGCGACCTCTTGCCGATAAAACGCGAGGGAAATATCGATCAGTCGGCCATCGTCGAGGGCAGCCGCCGGTTGCGTAACAAACTGCAGGAGGACGGCTATTTCTTTGCCGAGGTCACGTCTGTCTGCAGCGTAACTCCGACTTTGCCTGAGCAACCCGCTAACGGAACTCGCGAAGCTTGTGAGGTTCTTAATCCGGAACAACTAAAAGATCATACAGTCAACATTGTCTATCAGGTCGAACGTGGTCGTCGCTTTAAGCTCCATGACATCCGCATCACCGGGACCAACAAGATCACATACGACGATGTTGCTGCCGAGCTGAAGTCGGAACGCGCCAATGCGCTCGGCTTCATACCGTTTCTCGGTTATGGCCGCGGCTATACCAGCATTGCACTCCTCGAACAGGACAAGCGCACGATCGCGGCCCACATGCGCGAGTTCGGCTACCGGCATTCAGTCGTTCAGGTGCTCCAGGGCGTTTCCATCAATGGCGAAGATTTAATCATCACCTTCAAAGTCACTGAAGGACCATTGACACGCGTTGCCGGAGTCGAGATTCGTGGCAACAAGATCTACACGGAAGCGCGGCTCAGGGACGAAGTCCGGACCGTCATTGGCGGCCCGCTCTCTCGCGCCATCGTTCGTGTTGATGTCGAGAACATGCGCAATCTGTACGCTCGGGATGGCTACGTCGACGCCGACATTGGACCATCTTTGGTCGAACTTCCCAACAAGGGCGAGGATGAACAGGTCCGTATCATCTACACGATCCGAAACGAAGGCGACAAAGTTTTTATCAACCGGATTATCGTCAACGGCGTCACCGGCAGCCTCGATACGCAGCAAACCAAGCGCACGGCAATTGTTCGAGCTTCAGCGCTGATGCCCGGCGAACTGCTGCGGGCCGATGGTCTCAACGAAGCTGAGCGAACGCTTTACACCACTGACGCTTTCGCGCAGGTGACGATACACACGGAGCCGGCCGGGGAAACTGCCGCTGGATTCAAGAAGCGAGACATCATTATCGACGTCGAAGAAAAGAAGCCGCGAGTTATGGATTACGGCGGCGGCTATTCGACCGACACGGGGCCACTGGGTCTTTTCGAGATCAGTAACATCAATCTCTTTAACAAACTGCGGCAGGGCGCGATTCGACTGAGGGGCAGCAGCCGGCAGCAGTCCGTCAGGCTGGAGTATTTCGATCCGCGTTTTGCTCGTTACGGCGAGAAACAATTCGCGCCGCTGACGCTTTCGGTCCAGTATCGCCGCGACTCGACTCTAACTCGGTTTTTCCGCTCGGCGATCGACCGGGGCACCATGGGAATCGTGCAGCGACTGGATGACAAAGGAAATCCAATCGATGTCCTGGGCAATCGTGTCGGCGAGCCTACTATCAATCGATTTACATTCAGTGCCGAGACACAGCGAGGCTTGAATCAGAAGACACGCTCGATTGTTTTCGCGCGCTACATGTACGAAGACGTGCGTCTGTTCAATCTCGAAAGTCTCGTGGTGAAAGCGATTTTGATTCCCGATCGGGTCGTGCGCCTTTCTCGATTTGGGCTTTCATTCGCTCGTGATACCAGGGAACGCTGCGAAGCCGGTATCCCGGGCTCACCCGAAGAAGCGTCTTCTCGAAACGGAGAGGTCTGTCGCTACAACCAACTGGATCCTACGCAGGGAGATTTCCTGACGGCTGACTATTCAGTGGCGCTGCGACAACTGGGCGGGAATATCTCGTTTAGCAAGTTCCAGGGATCGTACCGGCGGTTCTATCGGCTGGGAGGGTTTCGCGGGACGGTGTTGGCAGGCAATTTCTCGCTGGGGCTGGCGAATGTTTTCAACCCACGTGATCGCGACGCCAATGGCAGAATCGATGAGTTAGATCGCACTCTGCCGATTAGCGAACGATTTTATTCGGGTGGCTCGACGACGCTGCGTGGGTTTAATTTTGAGGAAGCCGGGCCTCGAGAAGCGTTGGTTACGGATGGGACATTTCTCACGCAGGACAAGAAGAAAGTCTTTTTGAATCCTTTTACTGTGCCTGTCGGCGGCAATGCTCTGGCCGTGCTGAATCTGGAAGCGCGCATTCCGGCCACCAGGGAAATACAAGTCGTGCCGTTTTACGATGGCGGCAACGTTTTTCGACGCGTAAGCAATTTGTTCGGCAAGAAGGAGCCGGTTGACACCACCACTCCGCTGTCCCTGATCAATTCGCTGAACCACCGCACTCATTGGACCCACACAGCCGGGCTTGGTTTTCGGATACAAACACCGGTGGGCGGCTCGTTGGCAGTTGACTATGGATTCCTGCTGAATCCGCCAGAGTTTCTGGTGCCGCAAAGAGGGCCGCTGAACGCCTTCGACGGCACGCCGGCGATTTATCGGCTGCCGCGAACGCAGTTGCAGTTCAGATTTACGCAAACGTTTTAGAAGCCAGGAGGCGGGAGGCAGGAGGCAGGAGACAGCGGCAGGAGGCAGCGGCAGGAGGCAGGAGGCAGTAGGCAGGAAGCAGTAGGCAGCGGCAGTAGGCAGGGAGAGTTACGATGACAAATGACAAATGGAAAATGATGAATGGAAAATCTAGAGCGCCAGTCTTCGTGGGGCGCTTGGCATTCACAATTTGTCTACTGCTGACGTTCTTTTCAACTACACAAGCACAGGAAGTCGTCGACAAGACTGTCGCAACCGTCAATGGTGGAGTGCGCACCGATCTGATCACTTACTCCGACCTTCTTTGGCAGCTGGCGCTGCAACCTAACACTTCGCTATCACAGCCCTCATCCGAAACCCTGAACAATGCTTTGAAACTGATTGAAGACCAGAGGCTGATACTTCAGGAGGCGGTAAAGCTTCCGACTATTGCTCCTACCGAGCAAGAGATTCAAGCTGCTCGGGATGAATTGGCAAAACAATTCTCGTCACGCGAAGAGCTGGAAAAGAGAATGATCAAAGTCGGGCTAACCAGCGAGAAGCTCAGCGAGATTATGGAACAGCGCGTTCACATCGAAAAGTATCTTGATTTCCGGTTCCGGAGTTTCATCGTTGTCTCGCAAAAAGACGTGGCCGAATATTATCGCGACGCCTTTGTGCCGCGATTTAAGCGCAGGTCTCCGAGTTTGATCGTGCCCACGCTTGAGGAAGCACGGCCGGAGATTGAGAAGATTTTGACCGAGGCTAAAGTCGAATCCGATATCGACAGCTTTCTGGACAACGCCCGCGATCGCGCCGAGATCGTTATTCTCAATCCCGTCTGACCTGGCTCAGACTGACGTAGCTTAGACTTCAGTCTGAGCACGACGATTTGACGGGAGTGTTGAGTGTCAGGTCTATCGCGCCGGTCACATACTCGTTAGATTCAACCTTGAGTGTTTACACAAAATACGTAGCTTAGACTTCAGTCTGAGCACGACGATTTGACGGGCGTGTTGAGTGTCAGGTCTATCGCGCCGGTCACTTACTCGTTAGATTCAACTTGAGTGTTTACACAAAATACGTAGCTTAGACTTCAGTCTGAGCACGACGATTTGACGGGCGTGTTGAGTGTCAGGTCTATCGCGCCGGTCACATACTCGTTAGATTCAACCTTGAGTGTTTACACAAAATGCTCAGACTGAAGTCTAAGCTACGACGATTTGACGGGAATGCTGAGTGTCAGGTCTATCGCGCCGGTCACATACTCGTTAGATTCAACTTGAGTGTTTACACAAAATACGTAGCTTAGACTTCAGTCTAAGCTACGACGATTTGACGGGAGTGTTGAGTGTCAGGTCTATCGCGCCGGTCACATACTCGTTAGATTCAACTTGAGTGTTTACACAAAATGCTCAGACTGAAGTCTAAGCTACGACGATTTGACGGGAGTGTTGAGTGTCAGGTCTATCGCGCCGGTCACTTACTCATTTAGATTCAACTTGAGTGTTTACACAATATGCTCAGACTGAAGTCTAAGCTACGACGAAGCTGGTAATCTGAAAAGCAATCAACCACAACCAAGGATTGGCTTAGCACTGTCGGGTGGCGCCGCCAGAGGCATGGCCCACGCCGGCGTCTTGCGCGCGTTCGTCGAGCGCGAAGTGAAGATTGATTGCATTGCTGGAACGTCCGCCGGTTCTCTGGTTGGCGGTGCGTTCGCCTCCGGCCTGACAGTAGATCAGATAGCGGACATTGCTCGCAAGATGCGCTGGCGTGACGTAGGCCGCATGACCGTATCGCGGCTGGGCGTGCAATCAAATGATCGTCTGGAGACTTACCTTCGAGAACGTCTTCCGATAAATCGCTTTGAAGAATTGCCCATACCGCTCGCAGTCATTGCCACCGACCTCAATACAGGGGAACCGGTCGTGCTTCGCGATAGCGGTGATGTTGCCTTTGCAATTCGAGCCAGTTGTGCCATTCCCGGCTGGTATGTCCCGGTCATTGATGAACATGGCCGTCAGTTGCTGGATGGCGGCCTGGTGTCAATGATTCCCACGGCGTTCGCGCGGGCGATGAATGCGGACATTGTCATAGCGGTCGACGTGAACGCCGGCGGAGCAACCTTCCTCGGGCCGCCCCAATCAGTCATTGGCATCATCCTTCAGTCGATGCTCGTAGTGCAGCGAACAGTGTCCGCCCATCAATTGCGCGAGGCTGATGTAGTTGTTAAGCCTCGGGTCGGTCACATCCGCTGGGACGAGATGAATCGCGCTGACGATCTGATCGCGGCGGGCTATGAAGCCGGGATTGAAAGTATTGAGGCGATTCAAAGAGAAATAGATTCCTTCACCGAGACTAACAGGCGTCGCTGGTATCAATTTGGCCGCTCTCGAAGTTAGCACCAGTTACGCTGAACGAACACCGAGAACCAAAGACTTTAGCCACAGATTCCACTGATTATTATGAATCGTCATGTGCCAAGCCCTGGGGTGGGGTGGCATCACACCTTAAGCCGCTACGGGTCCGGCTTTTTCATAACTCCATTCAGCTTTGCGCGAAAAGTCTTAAATCCCACCTGCGGCAGCTGGTGGTTACTTCAGGTCCAGCCTACCCATGTTTGCTGTCGCTGTTTACTGAATCCCACCTGCGGGAGCAGGTGGATGGTTCAAGTCCGGCCTATTTCCATTGAAAACTGCGAGCGACTTGAAACATCACTCAGCTGCCGCTGAGGATTCAAAGGACCAATCCTACCCTTTCTTTGTAGGTCGAACTTGAACTATCCACCAGCTGCCGCAGGTGGGATTTAAGACTTTTCGCGCAAAGCTACTCCATTCCAATGGGTCTTTAGCTATCTCAATACTCAAGAACAGCAGCGTCAAACAATAATCGGTGAAATCTGCGTAATCTGTGGCTAGATCTGCTTCAGTTATAGAATCAAATCCCCATTCGCACTTTATCTTAGATACACAGATTAATAGGTAGGAGCACTGGAGAAAGGGGGCAGGGGGCAGGCGGCCTTTCTCAGGGGACACCCACGTGGCCATCGAGGTAACATCGATTCCCGACCGGCGATCATTTTTCGCAATGTTCGGCCGGGCTTTTCTTTTTCTCAGGACTGCCACTAAGAACAAATTCGTTCGTTTGTTGCTTCTACTCGTGGCCCTCACCTTCGTAGCCACCGCCGCAGCTCTCATTCAGTCTTACCGGTTTCACGCCCACCTTATCGATGCTCGTCTCGCGCGAGGCTACCTGACCAGTCGACCAGGAATTTATGCTGCGCCGCGAACCATTTCCATCGGGCAGAAGATGGCCCGGGCTGACCTTATCAAGATACTGCGGCGCGCTGGCTACACCGACACTCAAGCCAGCGAGGTATGGAGCGGTCGCTTCGTCGCCGATGAACACGCGATCGAGATTCATCCGGCACGTGCCGGCGCCGGTCCTGATGTTGTTCGCGTCGTACTCGATGCTGACGGTCGCGTAACCGAGCTGACCGGTGATCGAGTGTCACTGCCCAGCTTCACACTCGAACCGGAAGTGCTGACCAACGACGGAGTCTCGCGAAATGGCCCCAGAACGCCGTTAACTTTTCAACAGCTTCCTCCCGTCCTTGTTTACGCGATCCTGTCAATCGAGGATCGTCGCTTCTTCAAACATCCCGGCGTCGACGTATATGGTCTGGCGCGGGCGCTGATTCGTAATGTAGGCGATGAACGCCTCGGGCAAGGCGGCTCGACAATCACCCAGCAGCTCGTCAAAAACACCTATCTTTCACCCGCACGCACTTATCGCCGGAAGTTCTCCGAAGCCATGCTTGCGGTTGCGCTCGAACGGCGGCTTTCAAAGGAAGATATCTTTGCGCTTTACTGCAATGAAGTTTTTCTTGGCCAACGCGGTGCGGTTGCAGTGCGTGGAGTCGAACAGGCTTCGCGCGTTTACTTTGGCAAAGAAGTGAAGGACCTGGCGATCGGCGAAGCAGCGACCATCGCGGGAATGATTCAAGGCCCGACACATTACTCACCCATCCGTCACGTCGAGGCCTCGCAGGAAAGAAGAAACATGGTGTTGAGCGCGATGGCTAATGAGGGATGGATCACGTCCGACCAAGCTAGTTCGCTGGCGAAAGAGCCAATCTCCGTCACAGCTCAAAAGAACGACTCGGAAGCCCTGGCGCCGTACTTTATTGACTACGTGAATCGCGTCGTGGAAACGACCGCCACGACAACTGATCCAGACCAGGAAGCGCGTATCTTCACCACGATCGATCTCGATCTTCAGTCAGTCGCGGAAGCGGCGATTAAGAAGCAGCTTGATCGACTCGACAAGGTTTACGCGAAGCGTGATGCCAAACCTCAAGCCGCGCTGGTCGCAATCGATCCGCATACTGGCGCTGTACTGGCGATGGTTGGCGGCAGAAACTATGCTGAGACGCAATTGAATCGCGTCACTGACGCGCGCCGTCAGCCGGGCTCGACGTTCAAGCCTTTTGTTTATGCTGCTGCTCTTGAAACCGGAATCTCACCGGTGCAGATGTTTACCGATGCTCCGCGCGAGTTCGTTTACGATCGCAACAAGACCTACCGCCCCTCGAATTATGGCGGCGGCTTCTCGATGCGCGAGGTGACGATGCGCAGCGGTTTGGTTAAGTCACTGAATGTCGTGACGGTCGATGTGGCGATGCAAACCGGTCTAGCGCGCATCGCAAACCTGGCCGATAGTTTTGGATTACCAAAGCCGGAGCGATATCCCGCGCTGGCGTTGGGCACAACTGAAGTTACTCCGCTGCAACTTGCTACTGCCTACGCCGCTTTTGTGAGGGGCGGAACCGGCGTCAAGCCGCAGGCGATCACTGCGGTTGGTTCACCTGCAACTCACTCGATTGACGTCCCGACGGTCCCGATCGTTAAGCCGACTACTGCTTACATGATTACCAACATGCTTACCGCGGTAGTCGATCACGGCACCGCTCGAGCTGCTCGCGGAGCAGTAAAGGGAACTGCGGTAGCCGGAAAGACGGGAACGTCACGCGACGGCTGGTTCGTGGGCTACACGCCGAATCTGGTTTGCGTGGTGTGGATCGGATTTGATGATAATCAGCAACTCGGATTGACTGGAGCTGAAGCTGCGTTACCGGCGTGGACAGACTTTGTTAATAACGCGGTGCAGTTACGACCAGAGCTTGGTGGTAAAAACTTTGAATGTCCGGAAGGAATTAAGTTCGTCGAAATTGATTCCGAGAACGGATTGGTATCGACCGTCTCTTGCCCTACCCGCGAATTGATTGCCGTGAGCGAAAGCCTTGAGCCCACCGCTGATTGCTTCAAGCACGGAAACTTACCTGACGCAGACGATGGCAATGATGAAGTCGCTGCGATGCCTGCTCCACTCGTATTAGCAGCTCACCCAAAACCACGCCCGGTTGTGCGTGACCTTAATCCTCGTTCCACGCGCGTCGACGTGGATGCCAATGGCCGCAAGACTCTCACGAATACGATGCGATAAGCAGGACTTTCATTGGATGACTGAACTGCGGCAAGCCGCAAATAATCTCATCAACCACGTCGATTCTTAACAAAGGTGTCCTGACTAAAGTGGTTTAGTTTCTTTCCAGCACCACTTGCGCGACGGCATGCTCACTCGTATGAGACAGTGAAAGATGTGTACTTGTAGCTCCACTCGTCTTAAGTAACTCCAGCGCAACTCCTCGAACGATCAAAAAAGGCGCGCCACTTTCTTCTGACGCTATCTCAACGTCGTGCCAGGTGATGCCACCGCGCCACCCGGTTTTTAGAGCTTTCAGCATCGCTTCTTTTGCGGCAAAGCGAGCGGCATAATGCTGCGCAGCTACAGCTCCGCGGTTATCGCAGTAATTTCTTTCAGCCTCCGTAAATACTTTTTGCGCAAAGCGAGGCGTACGAATGAGCACTTCGCGAATGCGCGCAACTTCGATAATGTCTATGCCGATGGAAACAATCACTGAAGATTCCGAACTGAAGACTGCCGGCTTTTACTGGCGCAACGTCGAAGGCGTGCAGGCTCTTATTTGCGCTCCGCTCGAGCAGGACGGCTTCGTCAACGGGTTTTCAACTCGCGGCGGTGGCGTTAGTCCGATGCCGCAGGACGCACTCAACCTCGCTGGGTTTAATGAAGACACAGCGGAGAACATTCTGGAGAATCGCAGTCGGTTTCTCAAGCTATTTGAGGGCGAGTGGTCGCTGGCCGGTTGTTGGCAGGTACATGGCGCTGATGTCCGCGTGGTCAAGGAACCATCGCAAGCGCAGCGCCGCCCATACGCGACCGGGGACGATGATCGCTGTGATGCTTTGGTGAGCGACTTACCACGCGCGCTGTTAGGCGTTAAGACAGCCGATTGCGTTCCGATGTTGATGGGTGATAGGCGCACGGGAGCTTTTGCTGCAGTCCATGCTGGCTGGCGCGGAACGCTCGCATCAATCGGCATCCACGCAATCGAGCAGTTGATGAAGAATTACCAAGTGCGACCTGAAGATTTGCGAGTCGCGATTGGGCCAGCTGCTGGAGCGTGCTGCTACGAAGTTGGTAGCGACGTGATTGACGCCTTCAAAGCTAAGTTCGCAGATGCCGGTGATTGGTTCACGGCAACCAGAGACGGTCACGCCTTAGTTGATCTCTACAAAGCAAATCAACGACAACTGATCTCGCGTGGTGTGATTGCCGAACGCATCTACACCAGCCCGCTCTGCACGATGTGTCGAACCGATTTGTTCTTTTCCTATCGCCGTGAAAAGAGTCTGCACGGCAAGGTCGGGCGACTGATGGCCGTAATCGGGAGATTGCCCCTGTGATGACAGGCGTTAAGAGTTCAAACTTCAGTTTGTTGGTTTCGAAGACACAATCTAAAGATTGAACTAGCTTTGCCCGAAAAGTCTTAAATCCCACCTGCGGCAGCTGGTGGATAGTTCAAGTGCGACCTACCAAGAGAGGTTGGGATTGGTCCTTTGAATCCCCTCAGCGGCAGCTGAGGGATGTTTCAAGTGCAGCCTCGCTTGCAAGTTTTCAACGGAAATAGGCAGGACTTGAACCATCCACC
>Ga0134125_10000787_pt1 | contig 41509 bp, 56 predicted proteins | sample KB31751_FD_96464 | JGI IMG/M metagenome (GOLD analysis project Ga0134125, IMG submission 96464) | Terrestrial soil microbial communities with excess Nitrogen fertilizer from Kellogg Biological Station, Michigan, USA - KB3-175-1 | ecosystem: Environmental > Terrestrial > Soil > Unclassified ...
ACCCGCCCACGGCCGAAACAGGACCCGCTGTGCTGCCGCCGCCTCCCGCGCCACCAAACTCGGCGTTGTGCGTGGTGACGGCAGTGATGGGGCCGTCGGACCCCGTTCCGCCCCAAACGCCTGTCACACCTTTGGCGCCCGATGGTCCCGGGAACCCACCCTGACCCACAGCGGTGGAGCCCGTGGTGCCTGCGCCGCCAGTCCCGCCGCCGCCGCCGCCGCCGCTCGCTACGCCACTGATGGCGCCGCCCCGGCCGCCGCCGCCGCCATACGCGGTGGCCGCGGAGCCAAAGCTGGTATTGCCGCCAACGCCGCCGTCCCCTCCCGCCGCGCCCGCGGCACCAGGCGTGCCCGCCGTGCCTCCCGCGCCCACTGTGACCGTGACCGTGGCACCCAGATCCGCCGCCGCATACACCTCTCGCATGAACGCGCCGCCGCCGCCGCCTGCGCCGCCCTTGGCGATCGTGGCTGTGGCGAGCGAGGCGCCTGCGCCGCCGCCGCCTCCGGCGCCCCACAACTTCACAATCACGGTCTTGGGGGTGAAGGAGGTGGGCTTGGTCCAGGTGTTGGCGCCGGGGGTGGTGAAGGTCTGAATATCCACCGGGCTGCTCGGGCTGGCGGACTTTGGCACGCCGCCGGAGGTGTAACTGAAGAAATCACCATTGGCGTCCATGACCACGTTCTCGCCCGGCTGCAGCGTCCCGCTCCACAGCTCCTCGACATTCGTGCCATCGGTGTGCTGGATGGAGACAGCGTTGGCCACCGTGGCGTGCGTATTCGCCACCACCAGCATCTTCACATTCCGCTGCACGCTGGCGCCCGGCGAACCCACCACGTTGGTGGTTGTGGCGGTGGTGATGGAGGCAGTATTGGTGCGGCCGGGGGTGATGGTGCCGGCGTTGTTATCCATGAAGCTGGCGTGCACCGCGATTGCTCCGGCGGAACCGGTCACAACCTGCACAAGATCACTGGTGCTCGTCAACAGCAACATGTCAGAACCATCCTTTCAGCAGCAACGTCGGATCAAAATCCCCAAGCGTTCCGTGGGTGCCAATTTGGGGCGGAGAAGGTATGCCTGTGAAAGCAATAGCCCCCGCAGGCGGCATTATTGGCACCGCCACCAATGGTGCGTTGCCTTGCACCGTGAGCGCCCCAGGATTCGGCGTAATCACCCCGGTTGGGGGCGCCTCCCCAAAAATCATCAGCCCCAGCAGAATGTCGTCCGCGCTGCCCAGCGTTGAGGTGGCGGTCTGAGAACCTGTGGAGGTGATACGCTTGCTGGCGCTGGTGTAGCACGTTGGGCCAGCACCACCATAATTCCAGCCATTGATGCCAGCCGAAAAACCACTGCCGCCAATGCCTGGAATCTGTGCGTCGTGCGGATCATTACCCCACGAGCTGATGAGCGCGGGCTGATTGCCATTTGTGGCACTTACGCTGCCACTCGTGGCCGTGGCCACCAAAGCCGCAGCATGGCCATCAATGGGAGACTGAGCACCCTTGAATGTGGCGATGAACGACACCGCCTCCGTGATCCCCGAACTCCCTGCCGTAAAACTCGATTGTTGCGCGCCTTCATTCCGCACATTCAGCGCGGCACACCCGCCGGTGATACCTGCGGTGTTGCTTACATCCTGAAGCTGTGTGTAGCCATTGCCCCAGACTGGTGCGTTGGCGGACGTCCGGTTGTCATACATGAACGCCAGCACCAACTCACTCGACTGCGTCGTGGTTGGCGTGGTGTTCGAGGTGAATGGGCTGGTCGCATCATCAAGCCCATTCGCAAACTGATCCAGAACCCCTGTCAGTGAGCCGTTCTGAATTTCCACCGCCCAGATCGACATCACCGTGTTGGTGCCGGTTGGGTTGTGAGCAGTGAAAACGTGACCGCTGCCGCCCACTCCATTTTGGCAGTAGAAAATCTGTCCTACAACCGCCAGCCCTGACCCCAGCGCCGTGACAGGCGTGAAGGCGTTGCCTTTGTTGTCGGTGATTGGCGTCGCGGCAAACCCCGAGGCGCTCGTCGCGGCAAACACCACGAAGCTGCTGCCCGAAGCTGCGGTGTTGGCGCCGCCCGTGGCAATCGAATTAACCGCGCTGGTTGCCTCACCCGGCGTACCAGCGTTGAGCGCGGTGATCTCCAGGGTCTGAACGCCGCCGATTTCTTTAATCGCCAAACCCGGAAAGGCACCAACGCCGGGGTAAGTAATGGTGACGCTCGTCGCGCCGGCCGGGTGATTAATGGCGGCGGACTGACCACAGCCTTGGCCGTGATTCGTTGACCAGCAGGTGTCGGCCGGGATGTACAACCCACCGTTGTTGTCAGTGAAGTTGTACGTGCTGGCCGAGGAATCACCCTGCGTAGCGATCGCATGAATGATGCTGCCAAGCGTGATGTTTGACGAGAACGCGAGCGTAATGTTGCCGCCCGTGCCCGAGTTGATCGAGGTCTCGCGCTCTTGCAGAACGGATGCAGTCACGCCAACCCGCTCATCAAGATCAACGGACTACACACCTGCGCCACGTCCAGTGTCACCCGGAACAGATCCGCCAATGCGGTGGCCAGCACCGTCTGATTTGGGCCGGGATTCAGCACGCCCATAGTCACGGTCCAAAGATCACTCGTCAGCGGATTGCCCGCCCGGTCCAACCATGGACCCGCCTTATAACTACGCTGTGCGTCAAAGCGCCAGGTCACGCCGCCATCGACACTGTATTCCACCGTCGCCACGATCGGATCGGGACCGGTCTGCGGCCACGAAGCTCGCGGCGTAACGGAAATCTGATAGGCCGCGTACGCCGCGCCGACCGCCGGACTTACAAACGGTCCATGCGTGCCCACGCCAAGCACGGCGGTGGGCAGCGTGTAGATAGCGACAGGCGTGCTCGCCATTTCAGCCCTGCAGCGGAATCAACTCGCAGATCGCCTCAACGAATCCGCGGCCAAACTTGGAGTAATCGTTCACGCTGATCACGGTATATTTCCGGCCATTCCACAGCACCACATCCGCGCCAGTGCCTGCGCCGGCCGCATTGCGGAGCTGGAAGCGAGTGATGACGGAGATGGTGTCATTCACATGCTCCCCCGCCGCGCCACGCGCCAGCCGCTGCCCCCGGTCAGAAGTCACCACCCCCGCAAAGCCAAACGTGGTCAACGTTGTCTGTGCCCGCCCGTCACCCCCAACGGATGCCGCGGGACGCAAACACTGCAAATCCGTATCGCAGAAATTTGGGTCCGCCAGCACCCTTGTCACATCCAACCGCGGCACAGCTATTTCCTCCGCACAACAACCGACGTGATCGCGCGGCGCAACTGGCCGGTGTTGATCAGCGGCCGGATGCCCGTTTGTGCCTGTGCCACGCCGGGCGCCACGCCGCTCTTGACCAGCTGCATGTATTGCTCTTCACTGGGGCGCCGAGAAAGCGTGCCGCGCCCCCGCGCCCGGGCAGCAATGGTGCCGGGCTTGAGTGGAACAAAATTCCCTGTGGTGATTTCTGCCTTGGCACCGGTTTCGGCGATGATGCCCGCGGCCACCAGCTCCCGCTGCACCGTTTGTGCGTCGCCGTTCAGGGCTGCTTCCGCGGCTTTGCGCAGATGCGGCGTATACTGATTCGCCACCTTCCGCACCCCAGGCACCAGGAACGGCCGCGGCGGAATGTTCGCCGCGGGCGCACCGAATTCGTGGATGTAGCCCAGGGCGGCATTAGTGATGCCGCCACCCGTACGCGCGGCACCACTTTCCGGAAACCCCACCAGCACCTCCTTGCCGGTCAGGTCTCGCAACGCCTTGGTGATGGCGGCGCTGCGGTCATGCATCACAAACCTTCGCTCCGCCACAGCTCAGAATCCTCCGAAGAACTCCCCCTCAAACTGTGCCCCCGCGCAGGGCAAGCCAACCTGCACCCCGCCCGCACCATACATCCGCACCAGATTGATCAGCTGGATGCCGTACCGTGTCTGGTTCCAAAACGCCTCATTGTCCCAGGTGACGGCCTGAGTGTCGGCACTGTAGGACACTTTATCGACCGACTTGGCTGTGGCCGGCCCTTCCACCTCCCCAGGCACGCCGCCCGCGTCCGCTGCCTGTTCATCCCGTTTGTCGAGCACCAGGTGGTGCGCGGTGAACAGCATGGTGGCGTAGTCGAGCGTTGGCGGATCATTTGCAATTCGATTGCCTTGCCCGGAGTTGGCGCCGGTGAAAGCCGTGACCGCCAAAGAGACATAGAACGCAATCGCCGCGTCCGGGTAATCACCCTGGTCCTTGAATGCGCGCAATGTCTCCCGGAAGCTTTCTGTGGTGACGCTCATGAGCCGCTCGTGTTCTGCTCCTGCAATTCATCCACAGTCTTGTCGGCGTCGGCGCCTTGCTTGGCCTGCAGCTCATTCACCGGCGTGTTGAGCTCTTTCTCCAGTGCCTCCGTGTTCTGGGCGCCGGTGCCTGCGTTGGCCTGTGTACGGGCCAGCGCCGCTTCGGCTTGCTGGAGGATGCGCTTGTCTTCGGCTTCTTGGCGCTTGACACGTTTGGCCAGCTCGTCGATGCGCTGCTTGGTGACTTCGGGGCGCTCCAAATGCCCATCCGCGTGTTGCTCCCGGATCCACTCGTGATCGGCCACTTCCTTGGGCAACTCAATCTCGGTGGGGATGAATTTCCCTGTCTGCGGATCCTTCGACGGTGTGAACCGCAGCTCGGTCGCGATCCGTGAGCCTTTCTTCGGCGGCACGGAGAACACGAAGGGCTTGAGAATGATGCGCGTGACAGTGGCTTTTTCTTCAGTCATAATACAGCTCCTGCTCAGCAGTGGTTGAGCCCCCGGCCCGGCCCGGGGGACTCTGTGCCCATCAACCCAGATTGGACCGGCGTCCGCACGTCTCCGGGTACACCATTTCCACGGCACCCAGGCGGCCGTAGTACGTGACTTTCTGCCAGATACCCGTCCACTCGGGGTTGGTCCGGTTGATCGGCACGTACGGCCACCGCACCCGCATCGGGTCCTTGGTGTACGCGAACATGGAGTTGGTGGCCGCAACACCCAACGTGTTAGCGTTGTTGGTGCCGAGCAACCACTTGGTGGGCTGGATGCGGAGCGACTGGCCATTGCTCTTGGCCAAGTTGTTGCGCATCACGAACTCGAGGATGCTGATGTTGCCGGCGGAGCTGATGAGCGTGCTCACCAGGATAGAGAACTCCGTCGGAGAGAGCAGCAGATCGCTCGGCATCACTGCCCAGGCTGACGCCGCCCACACGCTGTTGAGCAGTGAGTTGATGTCCGCCAGGATCTGCGCTGGGGTCGCCGTTGCCCACCCACCCGTCACCGCGTTGCCGGTGTTGGTGAGCAGGGAATGGTTCAGCAGCCCATTCATGCCCAGCACCGTGTCACCCACATAGACCTGCTCGTCGCAGTCCATCTGGTGCTTGAGGTTCAGGCCCATGAACTTCTGCTCGTCCACCGGGCGGCCGGCACGCGCCGCACTGGCCAGCTCCGGAATCGTCCAGGACAGCTGCATCGCCCAGAGCTGCAAGGGCTGCAGCGTCTTGCCGATGTCCAGCGACACCGCAACGATGGCGTTGGACTCCTTTGCCACCCATGCCTTGTTCGACCCGGCAATGCCCTGCACCTGACCGAACTGGGAGTTGGTGTAGCTCGATTCCTCGTCGGCAATCGAGACATCCTCGCGCAGGTCGATGTCGCGGCTCCAGGTGACCGCGGCCAGCGGCATGTGCAGCCGCTGATCCAACCGCTCCAGCTCTCCCACCAGGAAGACGCCCGAGGAGTCTGCCGCGGCTTGGTCCACGGTCATCAGTCCCAGCCCGTCATCCCGGGTCCGCACATTGCGGATCAGCCGGGGGAGATCCCGTCCGCTGACGGAGCGCCGCTGATCGAGCGGCGTGTTGGTGTCCTTGACAATGGTCAAGGGCACTGTCATGCCGCGCGGCAGCCGCGAGGCAGATGCTACCTGAATCATGTGATTGTCCTCTGTGAGAATGTAGCAGCTGTGTCGCGTCAACCCTTACAGGTTGAACGCCACCTCCGCCAGGTTATTGCTGTCGACCGGGCCGGTGAACACCGCAATGCCGCCCAATGCCGCGGTGATCTGGTAGTTGTTGGCGCTCGTCGCACCTTCAACCCCACCGACGATCTGCTGACCGGAAGGCGCCTGGAACCGGATGAAGACCCCGGTGCCCAGATTGCAGCTGCCGCCGCCCAGCTGCACGAGCACGACGATGTAGCCGCGGCGCATGATGCTGGCGGGACCAGACGTGGGCGGCACAGACGTTCCCAGCGGGTCCGAGGCATTGGGCCCCGTGGTGGGGAACGGGCGGGCCAGGAATCCGTACACCACCTGCCCGGTGCCCGAAACTGGGATCACTTTGCCAGCAGAAACCTGCGCCGGCAAACCGTACTGCGGGAACGCGGTGGCGCCGAACGCCTGTGCTTCCACGATGGAAGCATGCGGCCGCGAAATGTCTCCCTGGACGCCGAAGGGCATCCGGTATGTGATTGCGGTCATTTATGACAAGTCCTCTTGTGTGTTGGGTGGAAAGATCAGCCCTGCTTGGCCGCGCGCTCCGCCCAGTACTTCCGGGCCTGCGCATTCATGTCGGCGATGGTCTTGGGCCGCGAGTCGTTGGTGTTGTTGCCACCACCAGAGACCGAAGCCGGGCGCCGCACCACACCGAAGAACCCGGTGTTGTTCTGCTGCCGAGCCAGCTGCGCTGCGCCATTGAACACCTGGAGCAGCCGTTCGCCCCGCAGCTCTTCGATCTTCGCATCACCCACCAGGAACGACCGCACGTTGGCGGGTCCCTGCTTGTTGGTGCGCACGTGAGCGGAGAGAGAATCGCGCATGAACTGCGCCAGCACACGGCCGCCGTTGCCCTTGATGGAGTCAGCGGTGGGCTTGCCAATGCCCGGCGCCAGCACCTCGGCGCGCTCAATCACAGCCGCGAGCACCGGCGATTGTGCGGCAGAATCGCCCGTCAGGTTGCCCCGCCAGGTGGTGCCCAGGTTGAGCACGTGGCCCGGCTCTTCGGCCTCGATGATGGTGTCGCCGACTGCCTCGTGCTCCGCCATTTCTTTGGCGTGCGCGGCTTTCTCGCTGGCTTCCTTTTCGTCCTTGGCGCGCCGATCCGCAACCTCTTTCTCCTTGGCCTTTTTCTCTTCCTCGCGCTCCGCGTCCCGCGCAGCCTGCCAGTCCTTCACCGCCTTCAGATCCCTGGCGATGGCGTCGAGCGTCTTGCCGACATTTGACCCCTCTTCCTCTTCATCAGGGTCCTTTGCCGCGGCATCCGCACTCGCCACGGCGGCGGCAATCGCGGCGTCCATCTTGCCAGCGGTTGAATCGTCTGTCTTGATGCCGACAGCAGCCAGCGCAGTACGCACCGCGATCGCGAGCCGGCCATTACGGGATGCCATAGTGGTGTCCTCTTCAAGTTGAAGTGTTGCGTGGTCACGTACTGCCACACGCGCGCCTGCGCGTCCGGCTTTGACAGCGGCCACATGGTTGCCGATGATGTTGCGCTGAACCGCCCTGCCGGGCTCCACCTGCTCATAATCGGCTCTGTAGCCGGCGGAAAGGTCCGGAAGATATTTGTTGACGTACTGGATGGCGTTGGGGTTTTTGACGATGATGTCAGCGATGATCAAATCATCCTCAATCCCAGTTCCACGCCGCACGTTCTGCACATGCCCAACGGAGTGCGCTTCCCAGTTGGACGCATCAACGCCATCCGGCGGATGCTCAATCACAAAGTCCTTGCCCTCGAACGACCGCAGCGTGTCCTCATGGAACACTTCCTCGGGCGGGCGCTCGACGATGATGTAACCGGATTTGTTGGGCTGGATGCCCTGCACCTCATGCCCCGCGTACAGCTGTTCGCCAGTGCGGGCGATGGGCGTGCCCTCCAGCAGCAAGAACCCTTCTGGGGTCAGCTTGCGTGTGGCGCCAATTTTCTCTGGCGCGTAATACCCGGCAAAGTCATTCGTACGGCGGGAAGTGGTGGTGGGCTCGGCCATGCGCAATGCCTCGGCTACGCCTGGATGCAGGGGTTGGGGCGGATCGTCTGGATACGCCCAGCGGAATTCGGTGTGCTCTTCATTCAACAGTGGCGTGAATTCTTCGGGCGCTTCCGCGGTGAACGTGGTGAAGGCGCCAGCCAGATGCACCTGCGCCAACTCAGCAGCGGTGAATTGCCCGCGCGGGCCAATCTCTTCCCGTGCCTCGCGCAACGCAGTTTGCTCCGCGGTTTCGCCGCTTTCCGCGGCACCCCCAGGGAAGCACCACTCGCCCGGATGGTCCCCGTTGGCGCTGCGCTTCAGAAACAGCAGCCGGCCTTGCGGCGTGACGATCGCAATGCCCGCCCCCGCAATCATTTGGCCTCCGTCTGCGCGTTGCAGCACGCCTTTGGGTTCACTTGCGGGTCCAGCGCGAAGACTTGCGGCAGCGCGCTGTTGAGCTGCCGATATAATCCGCACACACCCGCGTCAAAGAACGCACAGTTTTCGCAACGCACAGCACGCGCAACGAACCCCGCCTCAGCCGGGCGCAGCAGCCCGAGGGGCGCCCCCGACGTGGCATTGGGTCCGTGCACATAAAGCCCACAAGAGTCTCCTGCCGTCACGGGGTCTGTTTGCCAAAACAGCGCGCAGCGCCCCTGCAAAAAGTGCGCACATGTGGCACATTGGGCAAATTGCTGAAGTGGCCAGCGCGGCTCCATGTATAAGAAGGCGTCACGCTTGATGGGCTCCGCAGCAGTGTCACCACGATACCCGTGCGCATGGGCAGCCGCGGCCTGCCGTTCTGCCCCCGCGCGCGAAGGGTAAACATGTCCGTGCTCACCCCACTGCCAGCCGCCCTCCACTTTGCGGATCGGCATATCAACTGATCCTGACTGGCAGCAGCGCTCGTCCCACAATCACGTGTGGCGGGAAGTTGGTGGCTGAGGCCACCTCAAACACATAGTCATTGCCATTGCGAGTGCTGAGGTTGCCAACCGGTACCAATATGAACTGCCCCGTCACGTCGTAGGACAACGGGCCCAGCACAATTTGGCCAGGGTTCGCGTCCTCCCCCGCCGTGCACACCACACCCTTCAACTGCGCCCCGCCCATGAGCACTTCCCCAACAGCCAGGGACCCGCGGGCATCAAACACCAGCACCTTCACTGCATCCGGGTCAATGTCCGGGAACGTTTGCATCAGGGTTCCATCTTCACGACGTAATCAGCGGGGCCAACGGTCTGCACAATGAAGTTCTCGTCCGGCTCATACAGCGCATTCACCGCCGGCTGGCCCGTGAGCACCAGCGCCGCGGTGCCCGGTTGGCACTGTCCCGCCGTAGTCACAATCACCCCCGGCACGCTTGTGGTGAGCGCCAGCACGGCGCCCGCGGGCGCAGCGAAGCCAGAGCGAATGATCACGGGAGCCACTCCGCCAAACAGCACGGCGCCCGCTCCCGGCAGGATCACGCCCACTTGCGTGACGGCGCCCGGGTCGCTGTTGAACGCCACAGCGCCCGCGGCGGGGGTGAGCGTGGTGAGAGAATCCACGGACGGCTGCGCCCCGACCAGGAGCACCTTGCCGGACGGGGGAAGAACGGCCCGGTCCAGTCGAGGCGCAGCGCCCGTGAAAAGGATGCCGCCCGTGGCGGGCAGCGGCAAGCCGGCTTGCTGCGCGATGGGCGCTGCGCCAGCAAATTGAATAGCCCCAGCCGGGAGCCGGAGCCCTGTGTTCATGACGGGCGCCGCCCCGAGCAAGCTCACCGCCCCCGCGGGCGGGTTGCGCGCGGCCCCTTGCACCGGTCCCGCTCCCGCGAGCGCCAGTGCGCCGGGGAGCGTGGTGATGATGGCTTGGCCGTTCACCTGCGCAGAGGCACCCACCAGCGTCAACGCTCCAGCGGGCGGCTGCACCGTCAGCCCCAACGTCGGCGCAAACGCCGTCAACGTCACCGTGCCGGCCAACGGCACCTGTCCTGGGTGCAACGCTGGCGCAACTCCCGTCAACACCACAGCGCCAGCACTGGGAGTGAAGCCAATGCCTGCACCCAAAGTTGGTACCGCGGAGGCAAACACCGCAGCTCCTCCGGGCGGTGTAAGCACAGTGTTCAGCACCACGCTCGGCGCAAGGCCCGTGAACGCCAAAGCGCCCACAGCACCACGCAAATTGACGCTGAGAAGAGGTGCCAGTGCTGGCGTCAACGCGATTGCCACACCAGTGGGCGTAACAATCACATTGCCAGAGAACGCCGGCACAACCCCATTGAGCGCCAGCGCGGCAGCAGGCGGCGTCACAAAGAACTCGCGGGTGAGCGCAGGGTGCTGCCCGCCCAGCGTCAACGCCGCGGTGGGCGGCGCTGGCACGCTCAGCGTGAGCGCAATCTGGTCTGAGTGCAGCGTCAAGGCGCCCGTGCTGGGCGTGAACTTGGGCGAGCCTTGCGCCACGGGCGGCGCCGAGGCCAGCGTGATTTTGCCTGTGCTCGGGGAGAGCGTGAAGGACAGCACGCCCACCGTGGTCACAATCAGCGTGGGCGCGGCCGGGGAGATGCCCAAATTCAACACCGGCCCGTCGCTGTGCAGAATCAGCGGCGTCACCGCCGCATTCAACTGCAGCGCCATGTTGAGCTGTACAGGCGCCCCGTTCACGCTCAAATTCACGGCCGGAGGCGCAATGTTCAGTCCGCGGGCAGGCGCCACGCCCGTGAGCGTGAGCGCGCCTGTGCCCGGCGTCATCGTGATGTTTGGCACCGACAATGTTGGCGCATTGCCGCTGAACAGCACTCCACCCGCGTTAGGCGTCACCGGGCTCACCGCCAGCAGCGGAGGGTCTGCCGCGAACAGCAGCGCACCCGCGCCAATCACCGGCGCCGAACCTGACCCCGAAACCGGAGCCACCCCAGCCAGAGCAATGGGCCCCGCGCCGCCACTCGGCATGCCCAGCCCCAACACCGGCCCAACACCGGCCAGCGTGAGCGCACCCACCGCGGGCACAAGCTTGCCGCCCGTCAACGCGGGCGCCACCCCATTCACCGCGACAGTCCCAGGTTGCGGGGCAATGCCGAGCCCGAGCGCGGGTGCTGCGCCAGCGCCCAAGAGCGCCCCTGTCAAGGTCAACGCAAACGCCTGCGTCAACATCTTGACCTGGCCTGCGCCGGGGCTAATGGTGGTGTTGGCCACGGAACCGCTCCTGTTTGAGTGCGAGCACCAGCCGATCGTCGGGGACGATGATGCCGTCCATGCGCCGCCGCCAGGAGCGGGAGCACGCCTGCCGCGCGGTGAGTGGAGTGAGAATCGTCGCTCCGGCGCCCACGACGGATGGCACGTCGCTGTTGATGTTCAAGCCACCCGAGCCCGGCGCAATGTTGGCGGGTGGAACCGGCGCCTGCAGGAACACCACATTCATCTTGCCCGTCTGCGCGGTGGCATCCGCCACGGTGCCGGTGGCGCTTGCCGGGCCAATGGTGGCGGCGGTGGTCTGGATCTGATAGGCCATGAGCAGCGCACTGTTGGCGCCCGTCATGATATCCTGCAGCTGCAGCGTCCAATGGTCCCCGGACGGCATTGAGAATGTTGTCGCATCAGACGCCGAGGTCTTGTTCTTCGCGAGCCACGCAATGCCCAGGCAATTGTTGGTGCCAGGGGTGAGGTTGCCCACCTGGCCCGCGATGCTGGTGGTGCTGTTGCCTGCGCGGTCGCCGCTCACATCCACCGTGATGGAAAGACTAGGGCCCTTGAACCATGCCGAGTAACACCGGAAGTTGGTACTAGCGCTGAACGTCCCCGTCATCATCGTGTCGCTCGGCCCGCTCGCGAGCTTGGCGAAGATGTAATGGCTGGAGGTCACATTCACATGCGGCGTGATATCCACCCAGGGCGATACTGCCGACATCGTGTGCGAGCCAAACCCTTCCGTGAAGAAGTTCAGCAGCAAGTCCCCCGCCACTCCACCCGCCGCGAAACCACTGGGCACGTTGGGGGTGCAACTGGCCGCCGTACCGGTGACGGGGGTGCTGTCGCCGCCAAATGTCCACACAGCGCTCATCGCGGATAAGTCCTCGGGTAAGCCGGCGCAACAATGGGACGGTTCTGCTGCCAAGCCCCAACCAGGTTGTCTGGCAACCAGGGGTTGGCGGCGTAATCGGCATAGTCAGCGGGCTGGCCCGTCCAGGTGGCCATGGAGTTGCACTTGGGCCCGGTGAAGCCGTTCTTATACACGTCCCGCAACGCACACTCCATCAGCTGTTCCTGAGTGTACATCGCGGGAATTGTGCCGTCCCCTTCATGCGCCGGCGGCACCACCGCGGTGGAGAATGTTTGGCCTGAAAGGGGCCGCTGTCCCAGCTCATCGGCGCTGTAATGCGCGACACAAACGCGCCCGGTGCCCGAGAGCTGCCGCCGGTCAAACAGCCCCGTAGTCCCGCCCGGCACAAACGCGCCATTGCCGCTCGAGCCGTAACTTCCCCCGCGCCAAGCGGCCGCTGACCAGATGTGCGCAGCAGAGCCACCTGTACGTACGGCCACCTCATTGGTGAAGTCAAAGATCATCAGCGCAATGTTGTTGCGGTCCATCGCCGCAAACATCCGCGCGAGGTTGGCCTGGCTGACGAAGCTAATGCTGACAGCCATGAACCAGCTTGGCGCCGCCGCGCGGAACTTGTCCAGCGCGCCCTGAGCGTTGTTGCCGCCCTCGCTGGCGGAGACCAGATTGTTGGTGATGTTGGTATCGGACATCTCCGACACCAGGCTCTGAATCCCCTCAAACTCTGAATAAATCGGGCAGCAGCCAAAGATCGAATTGCCGAAAGTCTGGTACACTTTCGCCAGACACGCGGCCATGCGATCTGTGACGGCGGCAACATCATACCGCACCGTCGCCACATTGCCGTTGTTGGGAAAGCCCACCGGCGCAGGCCCATTGACGAGCCCACCTTGGTAAGCCGCCGTGCTGGTCCCTGGTCCAGCTCCAACTCGCCCATAGGTCGCGTTATTGAGCATGTACCCGGGCACGGCCGCATGGCCCACATTGCCCGTGACATTGATCTTCCAAAACAACTGCCGCGGCGGCGTCAGCTTACTCAAATACGTGACCAGCGTTTCCAGGTCCGTCAACAGCTGGCTGAAATCTCCCAGCGTCGATCCCTCGCACTGCGACAGATCAAACACGCACGTGGCAGCGCCAACCTGGTTACCAACGTCCGAGTTGATGACCAGGTTGAAGTTGTTGATGAAGTCTGCGCAGCGGGCATTGCCAGTGCCAGCTTGGAAATGAAAGTTTTCATCCCCACCCACATGGAACATCGTGCCAAGAGTGCCGAGCCAGTTGATGAGCCCGCCACTCTGCGTGGCCACGACGCCCGGCACACCGCCCGGCAGCAGGATCCCGCCCGCCGACATCACCGGCCGGGTCACCAGCCCCGGCACTGCCGAGGCACCCCCACCCGCCAACCCCAGCGCAGCAGCAGGCACACGCATCCCACTCGCCAACTGCACCGGGGCCGGGGCCAGGGTCAACACGCCCGTGTTGGGTTGCACCGGGGCATTGCCGCCCCCGGCTTGGAATTGGCCTTCGACCGTCAGCGCACCCGTGGGATTGCTGAGGACGATGGGCGCTTGCAGCGCCGGGCTGAATGAAACGTTACCGCCCATGTCAGCCCGGCGCCTGCGCTGCTTCCTTCCTCACGCCATCGTGAACACGCCCGTGGCCGCTGGCGAGATCGTCAGCGTGTTGGGCGAGGTGATGGTGAAGGCGGCGGTGGACAGCGTGCAGAAGCACAGCACCTTGCCCGCGCCAGCGCCGGTGGAGTTGCGGATCAGCGCATACCGAATGTTGTTCAGGTTGGCACCATTCGCGGTGAACACGAGTCCCGCGGTGGTGTACGTGAACTTCATCTGCTTGGTGGAGGCGCCCACCGTCCACTTGCCTGTGGCGGGCGGCAGATTGCGACCCCCGGCCGCATACCCACCCGTGGCAGAGATCTCGGAGCCCACTGACGCGAACGTCGAGATACCACCGTTGGAGACCTTCAGGATGTTGGCCGAAGCCGACGTCCGGTGAAGAGACATCTTGAAGACGCCCGCGCCCAGCGTGATGGTGCCGGAACCGGCGCCAAGATACCGCTTTGCGCGCGTGTAGATTTTCCACGCACCAGCTGCCATGTTGATTACCTCTGTGAGAAGTCAGTTACGTTGCTTGCGACGAGCGGCGCGGGCCGCTTTGTTCGCTTTGCGGCGCTTGTCGCGAGCGCGCGCAAAATCCTTGGTTTCGTATTCGCCTTCAATGGCAATACGGGCGGAACGCCGCGCGGGTTGCAACTGACTCCCACGAGTGCTCATTGCTGCTGCGCCTCCTCCGCCTCTTCGCGATCCCGGTCCATCTGGGCGCCGTGCTGCAGGATCCACTCCAGCAGCCCACCCCCGTGGACCTCCAACTCGAACATATCGCCCATCACCTTGATGAGCGAGACAAACTCCTGTGCCTGCGCAATCTGCCACGCCTGGCACTGAAACACGCGCCCGCCCACTGTCACCGGGAACAGCGGCATGCCTTCATTCTCCGGCTGGGCGTAGGCGTGGTGCTCCACCACCGGGGCATTCAGCCGGATGGTGTTGAGCGCATCAATCACATTCACGCAGCTGTCACACCCGAACAGGTGGAACTTTCTGTAGCCCAGCATCCGCAACAGCGGAATAGCCCGCAGCAGCACGGTGCAGCCCCCCGGCACCCCGAACCATTTGTCCGGACATTCCTCCTGCAGGATGTCGCGCACAATTTCCGCGGTGGTGTGCCAGAGATACGTGCGTTCCTTGGGCAGCCCTTCCAGCGTGAGCGGATCGCATTGCGACCCCACCAGATACAGCGTCTCCTCCTGCACCGGATGCGTGAATCGAGCGTTGAACGGCCGGGCATCCACCACAACCTGCGCGCTCACTTTCAGCCCATGCTCCAGCGCCCAGTTGTAGGCGCCGTTCAGCGTGACGAGCTTGGCGCCCGCCTGCCGCATCTGCACGATGGTCGGCAATTGCGAGAGCAGGGAAGGCCCACCCCCAACAAGCATCACTTCCGCATCGTTGGGCTCGTAGGGGCGCACCTGCTGCCATCCGGCCCGAATGTTGGCCCGCACGTTGGCACGGATCTGGTCCTGCTCGGTGTTGAGTTCCCCGGAGTCCACCAGGTCCTGCCCGGTGCTCCAGGCGGTGACGTATGCAATCAGCGCCGACCCATCCGGCGCCTCTTCCCAGTTGTGGATCTGGCACCCCAGCGCCACCAGCTTCGCCTTCCACCAGGCGGGCGGGTGCACCGAGAGATGCAGCTTGTGCCCAATCAGCACCCCACAAGCATCCTCCACACAGCTGATCTGGAAGAAGACGTGCTGCGCGGCCTGCAGGATATTGATGAGCACGCGATCCACGTCCTGCGGCGGGATGTGCTCCATGACATCCGTGCAGAACCCGTATGGCGCGCTCCACTCACCCGGCAGCGGCACCGTCAAGTCGTGCTGATCAAACCGCAGCGCGTGAGATTGCGTGGTGAGCGCCTCGCGCACTTCTGGGTCCAGGCAGTTGCGGGCAAAGTCCAGCAAATGCACCTTGACCAGTTTACCGGCAAATGTCGCCATCAGCGAGATGGCCGCGCCGCCGCCCCCAGTCCCGCACCCAAAGTCAATCACCTCTGCATTGTTGGGCGGGTTCGCGAACTTCAGGAATTTCTGCGCGCAGTGCTCACCCGGAATGACCTGGCGATACTCCGGGTGCTGCCACATCTCCTCATATTTGGCCTGCTCGCTGACCACGTCCTTGTGAACCTCAAGCACCGTCTCGGCACCGTAGGCAGGGTTCTGCCGTACGTACTCCGGAATGCTCATCCCCGCAGCAGCGAGCGGCTTATATTCCTCATTGCCGGCGCACTTGTGCATCACGTCCGGCGCCAGCGCGGCGCCACACGCCTCGCAGTGCGTGCGACCTTCCTTGATGGTCAAAACGGGTGGCTCGGAAAACACCCCCGAGTCCGCTGTGGCCAGCGGAGGGCCGGGACACTTGTGGAACACGAATGCGTAAACGGGCTCCCCGCACACCTCACAATGGGTGCGGCTTGCCTGCACGGCGCCGCTGACTGCGGCCCCGATTGGGTCGTTTGTTGACATGGCTATTACTCCCGGAAGGAACAGATGCTTTTTGTGGCTCGTCTGAGACGCCCAGCGCCTTCAGATCGGCTATCAACTTGTCGCGTTCCGCTGCGGTGAGGGTGTCAATGTGGTGTTGTGCGTTCCAGATGCAGATATGCCGCACCCCCGCAAACACCAGCTCCTTGCACCCCTCACAGCGTACACGATTCTTCGAAACTCGCACAATGGGCGCATAGCCCACCATTCCGATGCCGCCTTTGGCGTGCTGCTCCAGCGGCCGCACTGCAGCGGCCGGCTCGATCAAGCTCAACACCTCCGGCGCCGCGGGCACACCCGCAATGGCCTCCACAGCGAGTGCGACTTTTCTGCGACGAAACAATCTCACAACCACCCCCGTGCACGTGCTTCACGCTCAGCCGTTTCCATGCAATGAGCAATGCTCTTGCCCCACACACAACGGTGCCGCTCACCGGTTTTGGCGTTCTCGATGATCAGCTGCCAGCCAAAGCTGAAAGGTGGGTGCCGCGCGTACCAAATATGGACCAGCACGCCTTGGTGAGCGAGGTCCTTCCAATGCTCACAAGCCACACGGAATCCTTCCCCTGTGAGCATGGGCCGGCTCTCACTGCAGAAGGGTAAGCACCTGGTAAACGCTGGCAGTGATGGAGGGCCCAGCGCCGCCGCTGATGGCCCCGCGCACCTTGCCCGCGGGCAACGAGAACGTGCCCACGCCGGCAGCGGTCAACGTGGTTGCCGTACCCACAGCCACCCAGGTCACCCCATCCGGACCCAGGAATTGGAGCGTGACGGTGCTGCCGCCAAACGTGCCGACCGCGGCGAACACACCTGTGCCTCCGGGCCAGGCCACCGCGGGGCCGGTAACGGTGCCAGCGGCAAGCAGCGAGATGGCGCCCCCGGGTGGGGTCTGCTGAGCGGTGGCGATGGGCGATTGAAGCAGCACCGCAGCAGCAATGGCCAACAGCGCAACAATGCCCCAGCGCCGTACGCGGCGCAGCATTGGAGTGTCCAGCATCTGTGTCCGCTCCTCTCTCAGGCAAACGTAGAGGCACCGCCGACAAACTGCCAGGAGGCGCCGTCATAGCGGAACTCGCAGCCCATGCGCTGGCCGTTGGTGGCGGCGCCGCCCGTGGTGGCCGGGGCGCCACGGAAGATGGCGTTCCAGCTGAGCGCACGGCCCGCTGTGACATCCTGCACAAACACCAGGAAGAGCTTCGTGCCGATGGGCACGTTGTTGGCGGAAACCGCGGCCCCGTCCACCAGCGGCACGCCCACTGTGGCCGCAGCCCCCAGCACAAACACCTGCGCCTCGGCCGCATCCACATCCGGGACGATGGCGGCGCCTTGCGAGCCGGGGAGCGCCTTGTGCTGCACCACGCCTTGGAACTCGTTCTGAGCCGCTTCTTGCTGACCACGTCGCATTGTCATGCTCCTCTGCGCCGACCTTGCACCACCGGTGCATACGGGTCAGCAATGATTGGTTCAGGGTAACACCGGCAATTCCAAATCTCACCGGGGTGAAAGTGCATAATGCGTGAGCCTTCCCGCACGGCCGGCGGACTGGCCCACGCGCAAGTCTTGCCCTCCATGGCGGCGTGCCCGGGGCGCACATCCTGGTCCCGTGCGGTGCGCCAGATGTAGTGGGTGGAGCCAATGGCTTCCGCCCGTGCCTGCATCACCACTGTGCTCGCCCGGCTGGTTTCCGTGCGGGCAATCAACAGCGCGCGCGAGCGCGTGACCTGCGTGCTGGTCTGGATGGCTTCAGCCAACTCCGCTGCACGCGCCCCGGAGGACAATGCTGCGGTGGCGGCTTTATGAACACGCTCGGCAGCTTCCGTGGGGATGGAGGTGATGAGATCAACCTGTTCGGCAAGCAGCTCCCGCACACGCCCACCGATGGCAGCAGTGCGTAGATCCGCGCGCAGCTGGCCACTGAGCTCTGCAGCCACTGCCTGCCAAGCGTCAAGGTCACGTGCCGCCACCTCACTCAGCATCCTCCGTGCCACCCGCTCCGCCCAAGGACGCAACGCCTCCGCGTAGCGCCGCAGCAGCCCGGGCGCGTCCTTGCCGAATTGCTCAATGAGGCTCCCCACATTCCGCGCCAGCTGCGTCAGCTGTCTTGCGTACTGGCGCTCCGCCTGCGCCGTTCTTGGCCTGGCCGTTTGGCTTCTTGGCGGCGCCGGGCGCTGCTTCCTCGCCGGTGAGTCCAAGCTCTGTTGGGTCTGGGGGCTTTTCATCGTCATCCGCCACAGCCTCGTTGATCATCTCGTCCGTGATGTTGGTCCACATGCCGGTCACTTTGCCGGACTGCTTCAGCTCCTTGAGCGTGGTGCTGCGGGCGGTGACCCCCGCGGTGAACGGCGCCATGATGGCGGTGGTGGTTTGGTCCGCGACAGCCGCGCGCTGCTCGTCGTCCATCTGCCACAGCGGGCGGAACTGCAAGCTCCACCCTTTGGGCGGGTCCTTGCCATTCTGCGAGCGCCAGGCCACATGATACACTTTCCGCACCCCCGCGAGCAACGTGGCATTTTGCTGCCGCTTGATGTTGTCGTAGTAGGTGCGGAGATCGCTCTCCCCCGTGGCGTTCAGCCCGGCGGGACTTTGCCCGAACAACCGCACGAGTGGAATCTGTGACGCACCACTGAGCTGCTGGCCCAGTTGCAGCAGCACGTCATCAATGCCCTCAAAGCCATAGTTGTGCGTCTCGAACTTGTCATCCGCATCCAGAATCGTCATCCCTTCATTGCTCTGGTACTTGCGGATCAGGTCCAGCTGCTTCACCACCCCATCAAACGCCGGCCCACCCGCCGCCACGAGCTTGCGCAGGTCCTTGATCTGGTAGGTACGGAGCCGCGCCTGATACAGCAGCTGGCTCGCTCCACTGGTGCCGGAATCAAACGCAATCAACCGATCCCACAGCCGCTCCACCACAGACTGGCCCCACAGGTTCTCGGCGATGCGCTGCCAATACGGCAGCCACACCCCGTCCAACCGAATGAGCCGCGTGTGATGCAGCTTCATCATCGGCAGCCCCGTGCCATAATCCGGCCGCACCTCGTACGTGGCCGGCATGCCCAGCTCCGGGCCCATCTCCATCACAAGGTTGTCGGGGTTGATCTGCGGGAACAGCATCCAGCGGTCCAGCGGAAAGATGCCGCGGAACGCATCCTTGCCAACGGTGGTGGGGTCGAGCGGCGTTTCGGGCTGCTGGCCGTCGATCATGATGTAGCCCACGGCGCCGCCGTAGAGCCGGGCGAGCTTGATGGTTTGGCAGAGCGCGGTCCACACCTGGTAGCGCTGAATCTGCTCCTGATCAAATTGCTGCAGCTCATCCGGTGCCGCATCACAAACCAGCTCCACCCCCTCGCGCGTCATGTCCTCCGCGACGCAATCCACAATCATCCCCACCAGCCAGGATCCACGGTACGCCCACTCCAGCCGCAGCCGATTGCGGGAGACGGGGTTGAAGCCGTAGTTGCCGGCCTGGCCAATGTTCCCTGCGCCCACGCCGGTGCGGTTGAGCAGGTTCTCAAACGAATCTGTGACGTAGAAACTGCCGTCCTTGGTGGCGCGTACGCGTGGCTTGGGCCCAGCGGACTTGGGCCGGGCGAGAGCGGGCGCCTTCATGGTCATTCTGGCGTTTGATGCCGCAGCCGCTCGAACGCCTTAAACTTGCGCTGTGTCTGCTCGGTGAGGCAGTCCACGGTGCGCTTGAGCAGGCGGCGCGCGTCCAGCCAAGACGGCGTGCTGCTCCCGATCAACTCCGCCAGCACCTCGGCCATGTTGTCCAGGATCTCCTCGCGGGTCTGCTCGGGGTGCTTGTCCATGAAGTGCTGAATGGGGAGCGCCAGCCAATCATGCAAGTTGCTGGGGTCCAGCTGCGATCCGTCCACCGCGCGCGGCGGCGCGCCATTGCCCGGGATCTCGATCAACGGAGCCCCCGCCATCACAGCACCTGGCCTACGCCCGGGCACCACCACCCCCGGGCCAACACGGCTGGGAAGGGCGCCTTTGGATTCACCTGCGCCCAAGCGTGCCGAACTGGATCAACACGGTCTTTGTTCATGATTTGAGCCCCCGTGGTCGATGGAAGTAGAAGTACTGCGTGCCGGTCAGGGTACGGGGTGCGCGCCGCGCCAACCGGTAGCCTGCTGCCCGCATTGCGGAGAGAAAAAGATCGCCTTCCAAATCTGAGCCGCTGCATAAGTGCACTATCAACAACGGTCCAATCACAGCCGCCCCCACACCTCGGTGAGGGCCAAAGTCGGGTTAAACGCCATCATCAACGCATCCGCCAAGTTGGGTGAAGCCATGCCGTCGGGCGCTTTGTCAATCACAACCTTGCCGGTGGCGTTGAGCTTGTATCGGGGCTGCACCAGTTCCATCAGCAGCCGCGGCAGCAGATCCTCGTTGCTGTACGGGTCGATGAGGTGTGCGGGCAGACAAAGGATCTCGTCCAGATCCACCTTGTCCCCTTTCACAATCGCGCGATACGTCATCTCGAACCGTGCCCGCACCGCCCACCAGCTCTGTGCTTTGAGGTTGGCGAAGAAGTTCTTGTTCTTTTTCTCCGGCACCTGCTCCGCTTCCGGCATGTCCACGGCGCCCGATCCATGGAACGGCTCGTCGTTGATCCAGCGGTCGCCGCGCTCCTTGCGCTGCTCGTTGATCACGCGCGCATCTCCGCGCACCCCGGCGCCAATCCCATCCGCGTCATACACAAACGTGTCGAGGGCCTGCTCGTCACAGATGGTGAACGTCTTCTGCACCGTCTCAAACAGATCTGATCCGCGCCCACGCCACTCATACAACGCCGTCAACAGCACCCCGTGCCGCGCCGCGAACGCATTGGTCGCTGAGCCCTCGTCGGCTGGATCCAATGCGCCGCGCTGGATGCCGGTGGGCTGAATGCCGAGCTTCTCCAGTGCGCCCACCGCCGCCTGCACCCAGGCGCCCTTGATCAGCTGGCCCTCGGTGCTCGCCAGGTAATCAATCTCGACGTCCTGGTTGAACGCCACCTGCATGCTGCTGCCCTTCAGCTTCTCGTACCATTCCTGGTCCTTGCGCGGGTCATCCCGCCATGAGAAGGTGAAGAACTTCACTTTGCCCAGGTGGCGCTTCTGCGCAAACGGGTTCGCCATGCCCGCCACCGAGGACAGATCAAGGCGGCAGTTGGTGGCCGAGAGCAAGCTCGACTCCACCGTGTACGGGTGCTCCAGGTGCGCCGCTTCGTCCAGGAAATAGATGCTCTTGCGGCCGCCGCGGCCAATGTGGTCGCCGGCTTCACCCGCAATGCTGCTGCTCATGCGCGGGAACCACAGTCGCATTTCCGCGGAGTGCTTGTCGACTTCCCACCCACCCCGCAGCTCCTGCGGCAAGTGACTCAGGAAGTACCGCCCCTTGAAGAACAGCGCGTCCGGGTCGTTGCTGCGGTCAACCTTGTCCTTTTTCTGCGACCCGAACCCAATGGCAATGCCAGGGTAATACAAGCACAGATGCACGGACAGCGCCATCGCCAGCCAGCTCACCCCGCAATCGCGACTCTTTTCCGTCAGCCCCGGCTCAGACGCACGCCAACGGTCGAGTGCCCAATCGATCCAGGCAACCTGCTTGGGGAACAGGATGAACGGCACCATGGCGGGCAGCCCGCGCTCGATGTTGCGCGGGTCGTAGGTGCAGCCCCAGTCCGTGATGAACTGTGCGGGGTGGTCCTTGTACCAGTCGCGCAGCCACATGAAGTCGCGCGGATGCTTGCGCAAGCTGGCGAGCTTCTCCGCACGCCACTGGAACACGCGGCGGCTGTCAGGGTCCTTCCACGAGTACTCAAAGGGCAGCAGCACCTTGGTCTGTGGTGCGTCCGCCCTCGCAGCAGCATTCACCTCACGTGATGGTGATCACCACGGCACCGGGCACCGAGCCGGCAAAGTTCTTACACACCTCATTTGAAGGTGCGCTCAAAACACCGTTGGCGTCTTTGGTCACAACGTACACAAACAGCGTACTGTTGGCCTTCAGCCCCGCAGTGACAGTGACCGGAGAAGTGGTGACAGTGGAGAGCAGCGTTTCAGCCCCAGCAGCGGTGCCCGTGAACACCTGGTAACTGAGTGGCGTCGCGATGGGCGTGCCGTCAGTGTTCAGCGTGGGAGCGGTGAAAGCGATGGTGGCGGTGAGCGGGGCGCCTTTCACTCCCGCGGGACACGTTGGCGCCTGGGCATAAGCCCCCAGCGCAGCGAGCGCAAACACTGCCGCAAGGACAAGAGCATAAAAGCGTTTCATTGCGAATTCTCCGGGGCAGGAAGTTGAAGCGGTGCGTCTTCGGTGGTTCCCAGCATCAGCCGCTCGTACTCCAACGCAGCATCCGTCTGTGACAGCGCGGTGCGCAGGATGGCCGCAGTCTGCAGCGCGGAGAATTCCGCCGCCTTGGAGCCAAAGTCCTCCCCACCCGTCACGTCCACGCGTGCCAGGTCCGGCAGGCACTTGTCCAACAGCATCGCGGCTGCACGCAGCTGCGTGTCTGTGAACTCCACTTTCATGCGCTTGCTGCCGCCGTGACCGTCCGGCTGCAATAGCTCTTCGTCCAGCACGAAGGCCTGAATGCGGCGCACGATGGTGGAGGCTCGAATTTTCTCGCGCACCATGTCCTGGTGCCGGCGATTGAGCCGCACGGCACGCGAACGGCGCTGCTCAGGCGTCAGCCGTTGCATAAGAAGATGAGTGAGGTGGAGATTCGGGGAGAGACTCTTGCAAGGGAACGCAAGACCAGTCTGCGCCAGAATCCTGGCATTATGGCCGACAAAAATCAATCCCTCTCGAGCAGCAGCATACGCCGCAACTGACCAGAGCCACAGGCGATGATGTGGGCGCGGACATAGAATTGTGCCGCATGAAGTTCCAACTTGAGGGAAGTTTTGCCGAGATTCAAACGCTTAGCAATCACGGCGGTTGGGGCCGGGGTGCGATACCACAGCACAATCACTCGGCGTTCACGCCGGGGTGCGTGCAGCACGATGCGGTCGAGAATGATGGCGGAGTCGTCGTCGAGCGGCGGCGGACGCGCCACCCGCGAATCATCCCACACGTCCGTGGGCAAGCCGCTCCCAATGCTGACGGCCCACCGTTGGAGAATGCGGTCCACCGGGATCAACACCGGCGACAACCCACCCGGCACCGGCCGGCCAGCACTCAACGCGCGAACTGCTACCGACGCATACACTGCTCCGTCTGCGCCCCCGTTTGAAACAGCCGGGGCAGAAGCTTGGCAATCGGCGGGCAATAAATCAACTGGTCGCTCATCTCGCAATCCCATCTGGGTCGTCTGGGTCGGAGTGGGTCGCCTCCCCCCGACCGACTCGGCCGACCTTCTGCACCCCAAAATCGCGCGGGGGATGGAATTCGGTGCTATAGTCATCGCGACTCGACGGCCGCCAGGATCTTATAGAACGTAACTCTCTCTTAAGGTCGAGGAGGTCGTATCGGTCGATGCTGTATTTCCCAGCATTTGCCCGACCGACTTCCGACCGACTCGACCTGGACCCATACAGCCAAGACAAAGCTGCCCGACCCAGACGACCGGGGCCGGCCCAGACGACCGCTGGTCACATTTGTGGGGTGTCGTCAGTCTCGGGAGCGGTTTCCGCTTCCCAGTCGAAGGTGCGCCCCACAGACGCAGCAAACTGCTGACGCGCCTCGGGCAGCTCGGGCAGGCAGTAGTAGGCTTCGCGATTCATGCTGCGCGGCCGCACGTGACGGAGTGTGGGGAATAGGGTGTGTGCGCGCACCCCGAACGCTACGCGATGGAGCGGGAATTTGCCGGCGCTTTTCAGGTATTGTTCAAACAGCGTATCAATTTTCACCATCTGGCCCCAGAGCTGGGGGTGCGTCTTCAACAGGTCAAACCAGAACGCTTGCACCGGGTCCATGGAGTGCAGCTGTTGCACGTGGCGCGCCACGGTGTCTGGGATCTCGCGCAGCCGTAATCCGCTCAGATCAAACTTCATCAAATACTCCAACAGCGCCTCCCGCCCCCCATTGGCCATCTGCGCCCGCACCCGCTCGAAGTACAACTCGTCGCGCTGGTGTTTGTTGTCGACCTCGATGATGCAAAAGCGCCGATCGTCCAGCGCCGCCGGTACCACCCATTCGTGGTTGCTGGCCATGATCACGCGGATGTGGTTCTTGACGGTGACGACGTCCTTGCCTTTGAACTCGATGGGGATGGTGGGCTCGGTGATCATGCCCTTCAACGCGCCCTCAGACTGTTTGTCCCCGGGATAAATCGCCTCATCCGCAAACACCATCAGCGCGTTGGTCAGATGCGCATTGAAGTTCCCGGTGAGCAGTCGCGAATTGCGCAAGTGGAGGAAGTGATCCCCGTACAGCGCACCGAACTCGCGGGCAAATGTGCCCTTGCCGGTGCCTTGCTTGCCGAGGAGCACGAGCGTGATGCCCGGGCGCTCGCAAATGTTCTGTACCGCATCCGCGCACCACCCCACAACGTACCGATACAGCTGCTCATCTCCCGAGCAGATCACCTCCCGCACCAACTCCAACCACGCCGAGCAATCCCCTGCCCGCGGCTCGCAAGCCCACCCCTGCCACAAGTTCAGATACCCCGGCGCTTCCCCGGCCCCCGGCGGCATGAACACCACTCCTTCGTATTGCGCCCGTTGCTCGTGCTCCAGCCACCATTCCGCCATGGGCTGGCGCCCCACACGCCCCCGGTTGATCATCCAGGACTTGAAGTCCCCGAGCGAGCTCAGCTGAAGAGTGCGGCGACCGGTGATGGGGTCAATGGGCCGGCTCACCACGAGCGTGCGTCCGTGCCAATTGATCACCGCGTAGCGCGAGTTGAGTGAGGCCAATTTCTCGCGCCGCTCTTCGTCCGGTTCCAGTCGCTCGGCGCTGGCCAATGCACGCATTGTGGCGGCGAATTGTTCTGGGGTGACGTGGTCGGTTGTCATGATTCGTTCCAAGGCCAAGGCGCGCAGCACTTGTCCACTGTTGCTTCCACCAATGCCCAAACGTCTTTCATCGTCTTCTGTTCGCAGTGCCCGTGGTGACACTTGAACCCACCCATCCAGCGGTTCTCCGCGCTGGGCGGGATCAGCGCCGTGCCGGAAGTGGCGCGCCCCGTGTGATGCTCCACCCAGGGGCACTCCACCTCATGCCAGCCGGCGGAGTTGAGTTGGTAGTACCAGCCCACGCGGGCAAACGTCCGCACCAACTGCTCAAACCGCGCCACCGCCACGCTCACCTGCCCCTCTGTGAGTTCGGCGTCGGGCAGTTCCGGCATGCGGGGTGCGTCCGGGGTCATGTCCAAGCCGTATGCGGTGGCGATCTCTGCCACGGAATACGCGCGCTCCGGCGCCCACTCCGTCATCCGCACCCAGTGCGGCTGGCCGCCGAGCTGGTCGATGTATTTCTGCTTGTTGTTGATGCCGCAGGGCAACCGGCCGTAGCGCGTGACGCCTTTCATGCCGGGGTCCTTGGCGTCGGCGGTGAGCCCTGCCTTGATCATGCGGTCCACCAGCCGGGCGCAGGTGCTCAGGTCCCGCCGGGCGGCGTCCTCGCGCCGTAGGAACAAGTACGCTTGGAAGTTCTCCGGGGAGGTTTCTATCAGCGCGGTGGGCGGGAGCAGGAGCTTGTCGCGCTGGACCTTGGTGCCGATGTCGTCAATCATGACGGCGTGCATCGCCACCCAGTCTGCCTTGCGGCGGCGCACGTCTCCGGTGGCCACGTGCTGCTGGAACGTGCTCACCGTCACGTACGCATTGGCCTTGTCGAACCAATCGGGTACGCGTTTGCCGGGGGCCCATGCGATGCCGCGCCATTGGGTGCGGCCGGCTTTGTACGGGTCACACAGGAACGCGGTGAGCACGGTGGCGGTGCCGCGTGCTGCGCCCGCAAACAGTGCGTCACAAAACGCTTGTGCTGGCCTCATGGTTCCCCCGTTTGGAACGGGAAGTTTGCCTCGGACCCGTGCCGGAAAAAATCGCGAAAACATTTTCATACACACTTTCATCAAAAATATTTTCGTGCTACGCCTTTTCATTCGCCACTTTGCGCGCGACAATTGCTCTCACGTCCGGGGGACTTCATGCTGACCGCACCACTCCAGCAGCAGACCGCTGCATTGCTCGCCGCCGCCACCCCCCACCCCACCGCCCCCTCGCTCGGCGGGGTGCGGGTGAACTTTGCGTATTTCATGGAGCCCGGCACAGGCAAGACTTGGACGGTGTTCGCGGAGTTTGAACGGTTGTTTTGTGAGGATCGGGTGGATGTGCTGGTGGTGGTGGCGCCGAACGGGGTGCACCGCGCGTGGCTGGAGGTGGAACTGCCGAAGCACTTCGGGTGGCCGCAGAGCCGGCTGTTCCTGTGGAGCGCCGCCGCCACACGCAAGCGCCGTGAGGCGTTCGCGGCGTTGCTGATGCCGTTCACGACGCGTGTGCCGCGCATTGCAGCGTTCAACTGTGAGGCATTCAGCCACACCCAGTCCGAAGCCGAGCGGCACCTGAAGGACATTCTGCGGCACTTCAGGGTGTATCTGGTGCACGACGAGAGCCAGACGCTCAAGACTCCCAGCGCCAAGCGCTCGCAGAATCTGGCACGGCTCGGGCGGCAAGCGACGTACAGACGCTTGGCCACCGGCACGCACATCGCCGAGAGCCCGCTGGACGCTTACGCGCAGCTGCGCGCGCTGGACAAGGCGCTGCTCGGGTTTGACAATTACGCCGTGTTCAAGGCGCACTTCGCTGTGTGGTATCAGCGGGTGCGGCGGCTCCCGGGCGGCGGGGAGCAAAAGTGGGAGGCCATTGCCCGCTGGCAGCACCTCGACGAGCTGAAGGCGCTGATTGATCAGCACGCGTACCTGGTGCGCAAGCAGGACTGCCTGGATCTGCCGCCCAAGACCTACTGCGTGCGCTACGTGGAGCTCAGCGCGGAGACCCGGGTGCTGTATCGGGCGGCGCTGCGCCAGGCCATCGTGGAGATGGAGGATCAGCAGCGGCTCACGATGCGCTTTGCGTTCACAAAGATGCTGCGCCTGGCACAAATCACCGGTGGCTTCGTCATGCCGGACGGTGCCACGGAGCCGCAGCCCTTCGGCCCCACCAACGCGAAAATTGACTCACTGCTCGCGTTGCTGCAGGAAATTCCCCCGGAGGAAAAGGTGATTGTGTGGGCGCGGTTTCGGCATGAAGTGGATGCGGTGGCGCGTGCGGTGCGGAATGCGGTGCGGATTCACGGCGGGGTGCCGCCGCGGGTGCGCGCGGAGACGCTCAACCGCTTCATGCAGGAGCCGGAGTGCCGAGTGCTCACCGGGACCACCGCCGTGGGCGGCCGCGGGTTCAACCTCACCTGCGCGACGCATGTGGTGTATTTCAGCAACAACTTTTCGCTGGAGCAGCGCATTCAGTCCGAGGACCGGGTGCACCGTCACGGCCAAACGCGCCCCGTCACCTATCACGACCTCACCGTCCCCGGCACGGTGGATGAGTTGGCGCTGCGGCAGGTGCAGGAAAAGCGCACCCTGGCAGACTTGTTCAAGGGCTCGGCCACTGCGCTGCGGGACTGGCTGGCCGCGCAGGAGGCGGAGTTGTGACAAAAATCAAAATCTCTGTCAATGCTGCTGGATTGGAACAGCTGCGGGTGCACGCCGAGAGCGCCGGTACGCTCGCCAATTGGGCGCCGGTTGCGATGGAGTGGATCCGAGCCGCGGACGCCGAGCTTGCGCGCCGCGCGGAGGAGATTGAGGTGCTGCGGGCCTATGGCAACAAGGACTGCACTGCCATGGCGGACACAGAACTGGCACGACGACGGGGAACACAATCATGAAGTTGATTCAAGCGATGAAGGCGTTGAAGGATCTCCTCAGCAAGGCGGAGGACTTGCGCAAGAAGGTGGCGGAGCATTGTGCCGCCCCCAGCACAGACACGCCCAAATACCCGGACCAGCGCGGCAAGATTGGGGAGTGGCTGCAGGCCCATCACGACACCCTTAAAGAGGTGCAGCGGCTGCGGCTCGCCATCCAGCGCACCAACCTCGCCACGCCGGTGACGATTGAGCTGGCCGGCCGGCCCGTGACGCATTCCATAGCCGGCTGGATCCACCGCCGCCGCGATCTCAGCAAGCTCGAGCACGCCATGTGGAGCGGGCTGGGGGACCGCGGGCTGAAGGAAGGCCAGGTGCAGCTCCAGGCCAACAGCCAGCCGGTGCAGATCAGCATTGTGCGCTACTTCGACATCGAGATGCGGGACCGCAAAGTCGAGGAGTTCCGCACGGAGAGTTCGGTGATTGATGCGGCGTTGGAAGTGACCAACGCGGTGACGGAGTTGATTGAGTCCTCTGACGGGTGATTGTTTTGTGCTCAACACAGCAGAGCAAATCGAAATCAGCAGAACGCTTCTGGCGTGTGTGCGAGAACACGCGCTAACACTTGTGGCAAAGTGCACGCGATTTGGTGTAACGGTAAACACAGCCCCCGCAAGGGTGGCGCCCAAAAGGCATGCGGGTTCGAATCCCGCAATCGCGACCTCGACTCAAGGTTCACGGCGGCAAGGTTCACGGCAGCAAGGTTCAAACCCCGCAAGGCCGCAAGACGCATGGCAGCAAGGTTGGGCTCTGTCACAGGAGCAAAATCCGGGTTCACCAGTTTGGTTTTCTGCGCCGCTCGATCTGGCCGGCTTCCCGTTGTGGGTGAGCGCCCTTTTTGTATGATGCATGGGAAGGTCCCCCGTTACCGCTTGGAGCCGGCGCTCGGTGTCAACAATCAGTGGTATGTGCGCGCGGAGCCGGATGATGCGGGCGCTTGGGTGCCGTGGCTCTCTGTGGAGGCGATGTTGAAGACGCAGGAACAGTTGCTGTTGGGCAGCCCGCCAATGAGCTGTGTGCGGTTCACCGCGGTGCGCCCTGTGGTATTGGCGCCAGCGCCAGCGCCAGCGCCCCGCCCCCTGATCAAACGAGCCTTAACCGCGCTGCGGCGCAGAATCAAGTGGAGATGACTCTCATGATGAAGCGTTACGTGTCGGCAGACAATGAGTTGTTGCTGGGCCCAGCGCTGCGGGACCTGGCCATTGCATTCGTGCTGTTTGTGCTGCTGCTGATTTGCTGGCCGTTCAATTCCGTGCCTACCGGCTCGCGCGGCGTGATCACGCAGTTCGGCCGCATCATCGGCATCGCCCCGGAAGGCATGGCGCTGTTGTGGCCGTGGCAGCGGTTGGCGTTGTTCTCCATTCGCAGCGAGACCGCCACCATTGACAACGCCAGCGGCGCCACCAGCGACATTCAGCCCGTGACGGTTTCCCTCACCGTCCGCTACTCCATCGAGACCGACAAGGTGGCGGAGGTGTACGAAAAGTACTCCCACAACGGGGACCTCTCCTCCTACGTGAACACCGCCACACAGGAAGTGTTCAAAGCCATCACCTCCCGGCACGATGCGCCCGAGCTGTTGACGCGGCGGGCGCTGGTTTCCGCGGAGATCAACTCCGCCCTCAGCACCAAGCTCGCTGTGTATGGCGCGCACGTGATCAGCATTGACATGCGCAACTTTGAATTCACCCCACAGTACTGGGCCGCCACCAATCAGAAAACCGTGCAGGAACAATTGAAGCTCGCCGCCGACAACAAGCTGAAGACCGTCGAATCCGAACAGCGGCAGAAGGTCGCTATTGCGGAAGCGGAGGCCAGCGCGGTGCGCGCGCAAGCGGACGGCGCCGCCTACGCCACGGTCGCCGCCGCCAAAGCGGAAGCCGAGCAGACCAAGTTGAATGCCGACGCACAGGCGCACGCCATCGACGTGCAGCAGGCCGCCCTCGCCCGCGGCGGGCAGGTGCTCGAGCTGCGCCGGATCCAAGTCGACCAGACCAAAGCGGACCGTTGGAACGGGCAGTTGCCCGCGGCCGTCTACGCCGGGGCGCCCATTCCGTTCCTGCAAGCCGGGAAGTGACAGCATGAAAGTGGTGCACAAATATTCGCTCCAACCCCGCTCCGGTAGGCAATCGTTGCTGTTGCCAAAGGGCGCAGAAATTCTGGCCGTGGGTGTGCAGGATGACTATAATCTGCAGCTGTGGACGCTGGTTGATGTGATGTATGCCCCTGAATGGGTGGAGCGCACTTTGCTGGTGTACGCCACGGGTGAGTACCAGCAGGAGCCCGTCGGTAAGCATCTGGGCACTTTGCTGCTGCAAAATGGAGCGTATGTGTTGCATGTGTTTGAGGTGCCGAATGTGGGTTGAACGCGTCCCGCGTCCTCTTGATTTCTGCGGCCGGCCCGGGTGTCCGCAGTGTTATGATTGGCAGGAGGACGGCCGTGCTTGCCGCGGGCTGGACCACATGGCGTTAGAGCTGTTGGGCCTGGCATATCAGCAGTGCCTGCAGACGGACAAGCTGGCGTTGGACGCGGCCGCGCAGCGCATTCATACGGGCGCCGTGGCGGAGGAAGTGCCCGCCGCGGTGGACATCGGCATGCCGGACCAAGTGGCACTGGAGGGCTGGCTCAAGCAGCAGCAGATTCAGACCGTTGCCCCCACCACGCGCGTTTTGACTGTGGACGAAATTGCGGACCGCATGGAGGCGCGGCAAAAAGCGCTCGACGCCAAACAGGCCGTGTGGCAAGAGCGCAAACAGGAACTGAACGCGCTGGCGGACGCTCTGCTCACTGCTGAGCGCGAGGCCAAGGAGCGCGCACGCGGACAGGAGGAGGTCATGCTGCGGCAGTTGGTGCCAGAGCGCTTCATTTACGAATGTCGGGTGGGGCGGGGCATTCAGGATCCTGCTGCAATCATCAACCTCTGGAACCAAACCGAGCCGCGCGCTTCATATTTGAATTTTCCCTTGACGCCAACGTTCGTGGTGCCCACCAAGTACCCTGGAGCAAAAGACTCATGAGTGAGAAAGCACGTCCCTTGGTCAAGGCAGCCGCAGCCACTTATGCGCGCGCGGTGCATTTGGTGCTGGCCACAAACTTGCTCGGCGATGAGCACGTGCTGCATGTCTCCGTGACACTGCAGCAAGCGCTGGAGCTCACACGCATGTTAGCGCTGGCGGCGGAGCAGCTGGCGGGGAACCCGCCTTGCAAGCACGAAGCGCTTTCGCGCCATCCGGCGGCGCCCGGCGTTTGGCGCTGTGATGCGGAGGGGTGCAACGCGGAATTTGAGTTCAAGCCATGCAAGTGACCCGGTACGGGTGCACGGACACCGGCATGCACCCCATGGAGCGGGGCAATTGGGTGCGCATCGAGGAAGTCGAAGCGCTGCTGCGGGACAATGAGGCGTTGCGCTTTGCGGCGGAGCTGAACCGGGACACGGTGATGGCGCAACAGCGGGTGTATAATTTGGAGCTGCTGCGGCTCACGGAGGAGCTGCACGCTTACAGGAGCGGCCTGTTTGGTCAACGGAGAAAACGAAGATGACGCTTGATTTCAGTGATGCTGCGGAATCCCTTGCGCAAGACAAGCTTGGGCAAGTGGCGGACTTGGTGCGGGCGCTGCGGGCGGCGCAAGCCACCGTGGCCCAACGTGAAGCTGCGCTGGAGGAGGCAGTGAAGGCGGCCACGCTGATTGAGCAGCAGTCCCTCCCGGAATTGATGCGGGAGTTGGGCATGCGGGAGTTTGTACTCACGGACGGCGCCAAGCTCAGCGTGAAAACCGACTACCACTGCTCCATCCCCAAAGCGCAGCAAGCACAAGCGTTCGCCTGGCTCCGGGAGCACAAGGCGGAAGCGTTGATCAAGCGCACCGTCTCCGCCGTCTTTGGCCGGGGTGAGGACGCCATTGCGGATCAAACTCTGCGCCAGCTCCGGCAGCTGCTGGGCGAGGACGCGCGCATTGAGGAGAAGACCGCCGTGGCGCCGCAGACGCTGGCGGCGTTTGTGCGGGAGCGCTTTGCCAATCAGCAGGAGGTGCCACGGGAATTGTTTGGGGTGTTTGAAGTGACCAAGGCTATAATCAAACCAGCCAAGAGGACCGACGATCATGAGTAAAGAACAGCAGAACGCCGTGATGGCGTTTGATGACGTTGCCGGGGACTACTACCAGGGGCTCGACCCGCAGGCCTTCACCATGCCGTTCCTGGCGCTGCTGCAGGGGCTTTCCCCGCAGTGCCAGCGGGGCAACCCTGCGTATGTGAAGGACGCGGCGCCGGGCATGATCCTGAACACGCTCACCGGGAAGCTGTATGAGCGGTTGGATGTGAGCGTGGCCAAGCGGACGCATTCGCTGTGCTGGTGGACGCCGCGGGACAAGGGCGGCGGCTGGCTGGGGGAGATTGAGCTGGAGCGCCCCGGCACGGAAGCGGAGCAACGGTTCATGGCGCTGCCGCTCGACGAGAAGAAGCGCCGCATCGACAAAGACGGCAATGAGTGGACCGAGCACCGCAACTTCTTCTGCCGCATTGTGGCGGCGGACAACGCGCGGGAACCGGTGGTGGTGAGCCAGACCAAGAGCCAGCTGAAGACCGCCCGGGACTGGAACAGCTTGATCGATTTGTACAGCGCCCGCGTGCCCGCACGCAGCCCGGATGGGCAGGTGATCACGGGACAGGACGGGCGGCCGCTGATGCGTCCGGCGCTGGGCTCCGAGATCTGGACTCTCAGCAGCAAGCTCCGCACCAAGGGCGAGAACTCCTGGTTCATGTGGACCGTGGCCCACAAAGGCCGGCACAACAACGTGGTGGTGCTGGATGATGTGAAAGCCGCCATCGCCGCCGCCAAGGAGATGAAGCTGCTGGCGCGGCCGGCGCCGGAGGACCCGGAGGAAGCGCCGAGCGGGGAGATGTGAGCGGTGCCGATGACCGCGAGGGGGCTCGCCAAACTCATTGAAGAGTGCGGCGAGCTGACCCAGGTGGCGGGCAAGAAGCTCGCCTACTACCACACGGACGTGCACCCGGACACCGCTGGCTCACTCAAGGTGCGGCTGGAGAATGAGATGGCGGACGTGATGGCGGCGATCACGTTCACCGCCACCACCTTGGGGCTGGATCGGGCTCGCATTCAGGCGCGCTGGCAGGAGAAAGCCACGCTGTTCTTCAGTTGGCATGCGGACCCCGACAACAACCGGGACGGGGTCGATCGGTGAGCACGGTGGCCCAGCGGGCGGGGCTGCATGCTGCACTCCTGGACCACCTGGAGGCCCGCGCCCGGGCTGTTCTGGAGCGCAACGCGCGGCGCCGCGCGGCCGGCCGGCCCCCGCAGGACTTGGTGCTGGAGCCGGAGGAGCTGCTGCAGCTATGTGCGCTGGCACGTAAGTCCTTGAATGGGAACGAAAAACAATAACGAAATATGATGCGAAAAATGTTTTCCTTTTGCTTTTTCTGGCGCATACTTGCCGGCAAGTGGGGCCACGGCCCCGCCGCCGGGAGCCCCGCCCCGGCCGCCCACGGGAGGGCGAAGACCCGGACACCAGGCCGGAGACCTCCACGGGATGACGGCGCAGCCGGGGCCACCCCCAAGTTGGGTTGACGGGTAACCCGTGCAGCTTCGCGCTGCCTCAGTAGGGACCTGCTCACCGCATGGCGACGCGCCCGCGGACACCTCTTTAAAGGGGTGGCTCGCGTGGCCCGGGGCCGCTTGATACGCGCCCATGCCCCCTCCGGTGATTTGACCCGTCATTCAAGAATGTCGAAACCGCACACGCTGGCGCCGCAAGAAACGCGCCCAACGGAAACCCGTCGTGTGTGGTCTGCGCTGCGGCGGTACCGCACGCACTGATGAGACAAACCAACTTCAACGCACTTTGGAGTTCCTTAACATGCCCAAGCCAAAAACGCTCGAAGGGCTCAGCCCCACGTTTGTTGAGCTGACGCGCCACACGATTGCCCACGCGGAAACCAACGACTGCGCCGTGAAGGCGATTGCCGCGGCCACTGACGCGCCATACACCACCGTCCTCAACGCGCTCTACGCCGCGGGGCGCCGGCCCCGCCGCGGCACGCCCATGGCGGCGACGGAGCAGGTGATGCAGCAGCTGGGGTTCCGAATGGTGCCGGTGCTGATGAGTCACTTCATTGAGCAGTACCCCGCGCCGCATCACACATTGCGCTCCGTCACCACGCATCACCCCGACCGCTTCCGCAAGGTCTGGGCGGATGGGCAGACGTACTTGCTGCGGACGCGCTCGCACATCCTGTGCGTGAAGAACGGCGTGAATCTGGACTGGACCCGCGGCAAGGCGAAGCGTGCCTGGCGGATTTACCGAGTGGAGAAGATGGCATGAGGTCGAAACGGCGCCGGGATGCGCCGTCTGCCCGTCAGGCGGGCACTGATGAGACCAAACCCACACTGAAGGAACTCGCACCATGACTAACCCCTCAGCAATCCTGGCCAGCGTCATGCTGCTCAAGCGGTTGCAAGACGAAGGCAAGGAAGAGACACTTGCCGCTGGGATGAAGATGTATTGGCGGCTGTTGGCCAGGGAGGTGTGCAAATTGGAGTTGCCGCCGCATGCCGTGATTGCTTTCGCGGCCGTGGATGCTTATCTGGATTACGGCGGAGACTTGAGCAAGGGGCTGGCTTTTGCCAAGGCCATTGTTGAGCGCAGAGACAAAGCGCACTGTTTGGAGGTCTTTGCTGCCTCAGAGCGCGTGGCGGAAGTGGGCTATAAGCTGATGCTTGCGCCGCCGGAACAAGCCGCCGATCAAATTCTCGCCATGCTGAAGGAGTGCATAAAATGAACCGCCCGGTGCTCAAGCTCACCCGCCGCAAGCGGAATGCGCTGAATCGGGGGACGGCGGTGCATCTCGGCGGGAGCCGGGTGCAGTTCATCTGGCCCTGCGGCTGCGTCAAAGAGGAAACCGTGCACTCCCCCGCCGGAGCGCTGCCCCCCGATGCGGTGCGTAAGCTCGTGACGCATTGGCGAGATTGCGGTGTCACGCTGCCGCAGTGCCGCAATCATCCCAACTTCTACTCCCCTCTCAACCAGGTGCCACGGCTCAACCGTGCGTATCCACAACCGGAGACGCCATCATGACCGAGGACGACAACAATCCGTTTCTGCGTGGGTCACAGATCTTCTCCATCTTTGGGCAGATTGAGGAGGTGGTGGCGCAGGCCATGATTGATGAAGGCAAGGCCAAGCGCATCGAGCGCAACACCTTCCCTTCCGCGCGGGACTGTCCGCACTTGCACACCGACGCGCTCGGCCGGCCGGCCAAGTTCGCGGTGCTGATGCCGCGGCAACGGGTGCGGGAGTTTGAGGATCGGATTGCGGAGCTGCGCGCATGAAGTTCCGCATTCGGTACTTGAAAGGGACGCGCACGCTCCTCACGCAAGCGTACCCGCGGGAAGCAGCCATCCTGCTCTGTCGAGCCGCTCGCAACAATGGCGTGCCTTGCTGGCTGGTGCCGGCTTGAGAGGTCGAAACGCGCCCCGCTGCCCGCGGGGCCGTCTGGGCGTCATGCGCCCACTGATGAGACCAACTTCAACGCACAAGGAGACCCACTCATGAACACCATCACCACGCACCATGGCGTCGAGGGCCCGCGGCACGACCCATACTCCTTCACCGAGATTGCCCTCACGCTGCGCGGCGGCGAGGTTTCCGTCACGTTGCATCGCGGCCTGGGCGATTACGCGGAACTGGACGTGCTGATTGCCCGTAAACACCAGCGCACATTCATGATGGCGCGGCCGGAGGAGCGGCTACTGGCGGACGTCACGCTGCAGCGCTGGGTTGGGCTCACCAGCACACAGATCGTTCGTCTCGCTCGCAAGGCGCAGGAGGTGCCTGCGCGGCTGCACAAGGCACACGGCGGGGTGGAATGGGTGTCTGGATTCCCAGGCGAGACGTTGTGCATGTGCCGCTGTGGCATGATCATTGGCACAACATTCAATGAGGAGGCTGTCCGATGAAGCTGAGAAAGAAGAAGGCGCCGCCCCCGCACCTCACGGTGGGGGTGTTTCTGGCTTGTAACCCGGGCAAGGTGTACACGTACAAGGTGCGCCGCGGGCACAAGCTGGTGCGTGGGGATGAGGTGGTGGCGGACACGCCGCGTGGCCCCGTGGTGGGGTATGTGGTGCGGCTTGACGCTGAGCCACAGGACACAGATCCAACGATCACGTACAAATTCATTGAGCGGAGGAGCGTGCTGATATGAACACTTTTTCAAACTGGTGGGTCCACCTGTCCTGGGCGCAGGGGGTGCTGGTGGTGGTGGGGCTGGCGGTGGGGCTGTATGGCGCGGCGGGGGCAGTCCGGCGCCTTTTCACCGAGCGGAGCTGGCCCATGGCGCTGGGGCTGGCCTCCGCGTTGGGGGCCACGTTTGTGGCGTTGGCGCTGTTGATCATTCTGCGGAGCACCCCGGGAGACGTGGCCTGCTTCGATCCGCAGCTCACGCACTACGACAAGGGGGACAAACCGTGACGGAATACGCAGTGGTGGCGGTGCTCATCGCCGTGATTGAGTGCAAGGATCGTTGGGATTGGCGGCATTTGTGGAGGGCGCGTCATGGCTCCTGAACGATTGATCATCGCGGTGCTGTTGGGCGTCACGGCGCTGGCCTGGTTTGCGGAGTGGTTGTATTCCCGCAAGCCCCGGCGCCCGCATTTGCGCCCCACCCCGGATGAGCGAGACTGGCTGAAGCAATACAACCGGGGGCAAAAGGCCTCTCGCCACTCCAACCCCGGAGGGCCGCCGCCATGAAGTTTTACGCATCCCTGGTGGGCCCGCTGCTGGGTGTGTATTGCCCGTTGCCAGCGGAGTTGGATAACATGGTGCTGCGCCGCGTGGCGCTCAATTCCTCGCGGCTCAAGCACCTGTGGTGTGCGGTGTATACGGAAGAGGAGGTGAAGCGGTTTGTCAGCCAGCATGATGGTGTGGTGTTGCCGGATCGTTATGCCCGGATGTTGGATTATGACGCTCATGAGGTGAACCTATGTCGAACAAAATAGTCACAGGCCCGCGCAAGCCGCCACGGCGAGTGGCGCCGCGGCCCCCGGGGGAGTATCACCGGGTGGTGCAGCTGTTCGCGGAGCTGTATCAGCGGTGGGATGGGCGCGGGAACTTTGAGGACGTGATCACCACGTTGCGGGCGCACCTGCCGCGTGGGGCGGAGAATCTGAAGGTGAACGCTGAGCCCTTCACCGCGACGTACATGCTGCGTGGCGAGAAGATGTGGCTGCGTGCCACGCCGTTCGGGGTGCATTACAACGACCCCGCAAGCCCATTGATAAGCCGGTGAGACTCCGGCGAAACGTACCGGCCAGCAACTGGTCGGTATGTCTGGGTCAACACACAAAGAGGGTCACGCAATGAGTCATTTCACAGTGTTGGTGGTGGGGCCGGAACCGGAGAAGCAGCTGGCGCCGTATCATGAGTTCGAGTGCACCGGGGTGGACAATGAGTACGTCCAGGACATCGACATCACATCCAAAGTGGTGGCAGCGCGGCGGGATGAGGTTTTCCTGGACGCAGCCAAAGTGTCCCGTTGCACACGGGAAACGCGCGCAGTGATGCAGGAGCGCAACCCGCTACTGGATGTGCTGGAGCACTTCGGGCTGCACGAAACGCTCATCCGCATCACGCCGCGCATCGGCACGGACGCAGAGCAGATTGCGGCGCAGCTGGACCTCGCCGGCAAGCATAAGTTTGGATACGCCGTGGTGAATGAAGACGTCACGGAGCTGGTGAAAGTGATCGATCGAACCAATCCGAACAAGAAGTGGGACTGGTATCAGCTGGGCGGCCGCTGGACCGGGTTCTTCCAGCTGCTGCCGGGGAAGGAGGGCACGCTCGGCAGGCCGGGCCTCATGACGGAAGCGCCAGAGAAAGGCCGGGCGGATGCCGCACTCAAGCAGGACATCGACATCGAGGCCATGCGGGATGAGGCGGAGATGAAGGCGCGCAAGTTGTATCGGGAGTTTCATCGTTGGTGTGCGGGGCTGCCTGCGCCGGAAGCCTGGACAACGGTGCTGGGGCGCTTTGGGGAGAAGGAGCTTGACGCTGCGCGCACTGCGTATGGGGCGCAGCCCGTCATTGCCCGGCTGCGGGAGCACCGCTCGTTGTTCTGGATTGAGGAGCCGCGAGACTTCTTTCTCCAGTCTGAGGAGGAGCAGGTGCTGCGGGCGCGCAGCTCCGCACTGGTGCCGTTTGCGTTTGTGAAGGACGGCAAGTGGTGCGAGCGCGGGGAGATGGGCTTTTGGGCGATGGTGTCTAACGAGACACCGCGCGACGAGTGGGAGGAGCAGTTCAGCAAGATGCTGGACGCGCTGCCCGGGGACACGCTGCTCAGTCTGTACGACTGCCACATCTGAACCCACTGATGAGCCGGTGAGACCCCGGCGAAACGGCGCACAAAGGAGGCGCCGTCTGGGTCGATTCAATCACACACAACAGAGGATTCACGCAAATGAAAACCGGACTCACACTTGCAGAAATGGCCACCGAGTTGCAGCGCCGCCACGAGGCCAAGCGCGATTTTGTCGCCGACACCCGCCACCTCACCGTCACCACCGCGGGGCAGGTGGCGCTCTCGCTCCCCAATGAGCACCTGGTGCTCACGGAAGGCCCCGTGTTCCAGGAGCAGGTCTGCGGCCACTTCAAGATTCCCCGGGACTACGCCAGCCGCATCCGGCAGGATCACCCCGAGCTGTACCGCGACACCCTCAACACGTTCTTCGGCAAGGAGCCCACGCGCCGCATGGTGCGCGCGCTGGACGGAACGGCCCGCGCGTTCCTCTCCGACCGCTACCGGCCGCTGGATAACTTTGAACTGGCGAATGCGGTGTTGCCGGTGCTGATGGATCACAAGGACATCCGCATCGAATCCACCGAGTTCACTGACCGGCGGTTCTATCTGAAGGCCGTGTTCCCGCGCATCCAGACCGAGGTGAAGCGTGGGGACGTGGTGCAGATTGGAGTGATGGTGAGTAACTCTGAGGTGGGCTCTGGGGCGCTGCAGGTGATGCCGCTGCTGTTCCGGTTGGTCTGTCTCAACGGCATGATTGCCGAGGACTACGGCCAGCGCCGTTACCACGTGGGCAAGCGAGCGGCGGAGGAGCAGGCGGCGTTCGAGTTGTACACGGACAAGACCAAGGCGCTGGATGACGCGGCGTTCTTCAGCAAGGTGCAGGACACAGTCAAAGGCGTCCTCACCCAGGACGTGCTCACCAAGCTCGCCAGCCGGCTCAAGGAGGCCACCGAGCAGCCGCTGGAGGCCAAGTCCCTGCAGTCCGCGGTGGAAGTGACTGCGCAGCGCTTTGGGTACACCGAGGCCACCAAGGACGGCATCCTGCGGCATCTGATCGAGGGCGGGGACCTCAGTCGGTACGGGCTGATGAACGCCATCACTCGCCAGGCGCAGGACGAGGAAAGCTACGAGCGCGCCACCCAGCTGGAGATGGACGGCTCGCGCATCATCGAGCTGCCGCAAACCGACTGGCGGGCGATTGCGGAAGCTGCGTGACCCGTGACCCCGAGGGATAATCGGGGTCGGCTCGGGGGGTGGGGCGCTGAAGTGCGACGGTGCCCCGCTCCCCGCGGCCGTTAACCGGGAGAACAACAATGTTGACAGACAAACTCGAGCCCCCACGTGTGGTGGTGACGGATGTGCAGATGCGGTTTTGGTCCATGGTTTGCTTCATGGTGAAGTGGGTCATCGCAACCATCCCCGCCATTGTCATTCTGTGGGTGATTTTGTGGACGCTGAAGATTTTGTTCTTTGGCGTCATCATTGGATCCAATAAAGGAGGTTGATGTCATGTTAGAAGCAGACTTTGAAACAGTGTTCCGAGACCGCAGGGTGCGTGTCACTTTGCAGGCAGCGCCTGGCGACGCGCCCGGGCAGGTGATTGTGACTGCTGCGTTCCGTGATCCGGCCGGCCGGCCGGTGGAATTCACTGATGTCACGCGGGAGGAGCTGTCGGCGCTATGCCGGCAAGCCGCTGCGCTCAAAGCCCCGGCCGCTGCGGAGGAGTATCTGGGGGACGGGCTGTACGTCCGGGTGGCGCCTGACACCGGGGCGGTCTGGCTGCGGGCGCCCCGAGACGGGGGCGATCATGAGGTGGCGTTGGAGCCGGAGGTGCTGCAGGCATTTCTGGCCTGGTTGCGCCGATCGGGGATGCTGTCATGAGTGCCGCGAATGACTTCGCCACACTACGGCGAGAAGCCGAAGCGCAAGGGTTCCGGGTGCAGCGCACCAACAACGGCCATTACCAGCTCTACGCCCCCAACAAGCACGACATCATCACCTGCTCCGCTTCCGCTGACCCGCGAGCGCTGAAGAACTTTCGGGCTGAGCTGCAGCGGGCCGGGTTCCGTGATCCGCACGCCACCACGTCCTTGGGGGAGGTGTTGGAGGCCGCATTGACTCCGCCCCTGAGCGCGCGGGAGATCGTCCTAGAGCTGTTAACGGCGAACCCTGACGGGCTGAGCCATGAGCTGCTTACGGACCGAATCCGCTTGCGCCGACCGGACTTGGCCGATGCCCGCAGCTCGGTGCATGCCGCGTTGCAGGCGCTCCGCACTGCCGGGGAGATTGAGCCCGCGGGCACAGAACGGGGGCGGTGGCGAGTGGTGAAGCGGCCACCAGACGTGGAGGCTGCCGCGCCGCCACCCTCAGGCAGCGGGGACGCTGGGGTGGATGCAGACTTGCTGGCACTAGACACCGCACTAACCACGCTGAGTGACGTTAATGAGGCGATGCGGCAGCAGTTTGATCGAGCGTTGAGTGCGTTTGCGTCCATGGAGACGGTGGTGCGGCGCAACCGAGAGATTTTGTTGGAGACGGTGAAATTGAAGCAGTTACTCAATTCAATCGGGAGCAAGTGAAGATGAATATTCAGCCATATTTCGAGATTCTGGGCAAGCCGGTGAAGGACCGTGTGACGGGGGCCATGGGCGTGGCTACTTCGCTTTCCTTCGATCTGTATGGGTGCGTGCAGGTGCTCATCACGCCGCCCAATTCTGACAACGAGGATAAAAAGAAGAGCTACTTCTATGATTATTCTCGGTGCATCGCCACATCTGAGGAGCGTGTCATGCCGGTGCCGGATTACGGTGCACCACGTGCCGAGCGGCTGTCTAGCGGCGTAGCGGCTGGCCCGGCGGAAAAGCCTGCGATGGATTGAGTGATGCTGCGCTTTGCCCCACTCACCCCTGAGGATTTGGCCATTCGCCCGCCGTGGTGGTTGGTCATTTGGTACACTGAGCGAGCGGACGCTATGGTGTGCCAGCAGATAATGAGATTCCGCAACGAGCCCCGGGACAAGCTCTGGCGAGCGCGACGAGCGTTTGTTGGATTGCGGCCTGAGGATCTTTGAGAGCCATCCTGAAACCAAAGGAGCATTGTCGATGAAGATCATCCCGTGTAAACGTCAAGTGAAGCACCGCTTCCAAACGCGTTCTGCGCGTTTCAAGGTGCTGAAGGCTGTGCAAGCGGCCGGCAG
>Ga0134125_10000788_pt1 | contig 41508 bp, 71 predicted proteins | sample KB31751_FD_96464 | JGI IMG/M metagenome (GOLD analysis project Ga0134125, IMG submission 96464) | Terrestrial soil microbial communities with excess Nitrogen fertilizer from Kellogg Biological Station, Michigan, USA - KB3-175-1 | ecosystem: Environmental > Terrestrial > Soil > Unclassified ...
TCGAAATACCAAGTCGTCTAGCCTTCGGAACAATATTCCGATTTGTCCATTCCGAATCAAGGCGAAGCTGATAAGGGTTGAGAATAAAATCAACATCCCTACCTTGCTTGTCGGGAATGCGAAAAATGGATTCGATGATGATGCGTTCTTGGGACATTATGAAATTGGCGGTCCGATAAAATCCAATGGGAGCCAATGCGTATAATATTTCATCGGCAAATCCATTGCCCCAGTCCAGACAAATCCATTTTTATGCGAAGATACCTGTCCGATAGTAATTGTCGGTTTTTGTTTAAGCAACTTCTCCCCGTCACCGACCCACCAAAGAAAAACGGTTTTATCTAATGGTGCTGTAGAAATAGGACGCCAAGGCGGAGAAACGCCGTCGCTTCGTTCTTGCGTCATTTTGGTGCAATCCATTTCAATATCGTTTCTCCTTTATATGCAGCATCCCAAATAAACCAAGCAAATGCCATTGTGCCGGAACCGCCAGTGATTTTACCTTCGGGATACATTGTAATGCGTTTGCTGAATACTAATACTCTTGCTGGTGGTGTTATTGAGAATATCTCATTATATCGAGCTTGACTTTCTAAAAACGCCAAGCGAAGCAACATCGCGACTTTAGGCGCTTTTTTAAGCGCCGATGTAACAAACCAATCAGCTATGCTGAATGGCGGATTGGTAATAATATTGTCGGCGGTTCTACTATCTTTAAGAAAATTGATTCCTGCAATTCCAAACCCGAAGTCGTTTACATCACACGAAATTACGTCATATCCTTTTGATAAAAGAACCTTTGAAATAGCACCGGAACCACAAGCAGGTTCTAATATGGTTCCGTTAAATGGCTCATTTTCTAAAAGCGAAAGCGTAACCCATTTAGGAGTTGGGTAGAATTCTGCTCCTCTAGCATCAATCATGCCCACCCCTCAATCGACACATTCCCGGCCGCAGTTGTGAAGATTGAAATAACATCTCCAACAGTGACGGAGAAGAAGCGGGGATAGTTGACTGAAACGAAGAGAGAACCAATGCCGGTTGAAACATTCCCGCTCGGAATAGCGGCGGTTCCGCCATTCGTCTGAATCCAAAGATTCACATCGCCTGAAATGCTAATCTTCGAAACGCCGGCCGGAACTGTATATGAATTCGCCGCTGCGCCGGAAGTATGTAAATTATCAACCCACTTCGGAAGGACGTGGTAATCCGGCAGCACCTTCCCCTCGTTCCTCGCCGCCGGAATGTCCGTCACTACTGATGCTGTTGCTGCCATTGGAGTTTCCCGTATTTACATTGACATTGACTTGAACGGCATTGACGAGCCGTTGAACGACATCTTCTAGGGATGCACTCTCAGCGCCGCCGCCTTTCTTCTCAAAATATCCATGCGCCTTAAGCCACTTATCGGCGGCGGAAAGGCGCACATCTATATCTTGATCGAAATCAAGCGCATCGGAGATTGCATCAATCGCCTTCCCTTTCAAAGCGAGAAAGCGAATATCTAATTCATCAATCTTAGCCTTGGCATGTGCTTTGATAAGAGGATCATTCAAAATCTGGGAAACACGCTGCTCTGTTATTCCCATATTCCGAGCAATCATCGTATTAGGAACGCCATTCATATGAAGTTGTAGAATTACTTCATACTTCGGTCGAAGCCGCTTCAACGGCATCGTTCCATTGGCATTCCTATAACCTGTTGCTTTCTGCAACAGATACTCTTGATGCCGCTCCTCACTTGTCGTCTTTAATGTATAAACCACTATCTCGCTCCACGGGGGCGGCAGATATAAACTGAAAATTGCCCCGGAATTGAATTCACAATACTAGAACGAACATAAGTGTTAGGAACGCGGATAGAATAATCATACCAACGCGTAACTTCGCAAGCCGCATATTCCCAATTCTTCGTTCCAAGCACTTTCTGCAAAACAGGGAAATAAAGGTTGCTGATTTGGTTAAAAGCAACCTCAGTGTGTTTTAGTTTGATTTCACATATTATAACCTTACCTCGTTCAAGATCGAATAAAATTCCATCTGGTTGGCAATAGCGCCTTTGTCGCGAATAGCCGTCGAAGTAGGAAAACCAGGGCGCAGGGAGATATGAAACGCCGAACCTCTCACATAAATCTCGCTGCACGCAATATTCATATCGAAGCCCCCGCTGCTGCGCGGCGGTTGGCTTTTTTCCGCTCTTTGGGAAAGCGGAACTTGGCGGAGCCGGGATCAAAAAGGCATCGAGGGGTTCTATCCGACGAAGATAATCTGTCATTCAATGCAAGCTCCTCCGCCCTCGCGGGGGCGAGCCGGGCCAAATCGGAAATCATGAGAAAGGAAAGCGTATCCATTGGAATGAACTACATAAATGCCTTCTCTCAATATAGGATAGAATAGCGAGAAAAGCAAGGAACGCTGCGAAGCGGGCAAGAAAAAGCCCCGCCGGAGCGGGGCTAGGATAGGGAGGATTAGCATGGATACTGTACCAAAAGCGCGAAGCGCTGTAAAGCGGAGCTTAAATACTTTAGTTTTCCTTGAACTGCGAGGGTTTGGAAGGTCACTTATATAAAGCCGACACCCCCGCCGGGGGCTAGGGCCGGCGGGCATGGAACAACTACTAATCGTATCGTTGCATAAACATCACGCCATTACTAGATCGCCGCCCGCTTCCGCCATAGGCAATGGCGGTAACTTCTGCCCTGGCGAGCGGCAGATATATGCGACTGCCTTCCATCAACATCACTACGTGGCGTCGGTTTTTCATCAATCGATTCGGCCAACATAAAAAGAAACGGCGAGCCGAAGCCCGCCGCTCTTTTGAATTACAGTAGCGATTAGAAATCGAGTGAAATCGCCGGCTGTTTCTTGGCTGCCTTCGCCGCTTCCTTCGCGCGATCCGCTGCCATACGAGCGAGAACAACAGCAACTTGAGGATGCTTGCGAAGCGCGGCCTTCTCCTTCCGTCCCATGCTCGAAAGCCGTTCCTCAACCACGTGCGTCGGTTTTGAAGTGACTTCGGCGAGAGCAAGAACAAGTTCCTTTGGCTCTTTCTCACTCTTCTCGCGCCCTGGCTTCCACTCGCCAGCCTTGAGCGCAGCAATTGCCTTTTTCGTCGCTTCCTGCGGATCAGCGGCCTTGGCATATGCCTGTCCAACGATCCGAGAAACCCCAACACATTCCAAATTGACGCGCGTGGTGTCCGGGAGTTCCGACACATTCAATGCGATTTCGTCGCCATTGGCGAACTTGAATGTCACGGCGCCATCGCCGTTGATATGCGCTCGCGCCACACTCCGGCGCTTACCCTTATCGGCCATTTTGAAATTTCCTTTCAGGTTTGAATCAGACAGACAAAACACTCTATATATACGCGCTCGCGCGGCGAATTGCAATGGGAATTTTTGGGTTGTAGTTCCGGGCGGAAGTCCGTTTGACGGTTTGGCTTGGCACATAGACTGCCAAACTCGCTGAATGCGAGGGGGGCATCTCTAATTTAGGGGGTGTACTTCTCGTTGGTATACAAAATTTTTTATTCCTTAAACCAGACCAAAACCCCCTTACCGATACATCACCCCTTCGCTTACGGCGAGTTTAGCAGTTTATGTGACCCACAAGCAGGTCAAACCATTTTTCTCATTTTACCGCTTGACGGGCTTCGCCCGCTGCCCTATATATAAAGTGTGTTCAGCCGCTCACGCGGCATTCGGAAGGAGCAAAGGGATATGGATATGAGCAAGGCCGCGATGCCAGCACGCTATGGCAGAGTCACAAAGGCAGATGAAGCGCACCCGCTATTCCCGCTCTATCGCCAATATCGTAGCAGCATGTCGCGGTTGATGGTTGATAGCAGCGATTTCCGCGATTGGCTCGGCCAATATGAACAAGAGCTAGTAAGCGTCGAATTCTCTAAACACCCGCGCATGTCCGAGTTCCTTCAATGGATGAAGGTCAATCAAGGCGGTGCGCGCAAATGTCCCGCAGGCGCATTCCCTCACAATTTCAAGTTCTGGCTAGAGGGAGGCCGCTGGTAACGCCAACGCCACAACTCACTTAAGCCCGCATGGATGATCCCAGCGGGCTTAAGGCAGTGAGAGACCATCAATTCTGGTACTCGGAAGGAGCAACCAACATGGACCCCAACAGCATCTCTTATCACTGGCCGCAACTCCTCCTTATCATCGCTGTTGGCGCGATTTTTGTGATTGCATCCCTGACTTGAAATTGGAAAGAGGAGGGTTGAGCCATGGAATACATTCTTTTCATGATCCTCCTCGCCTTCATCGGCGGGCATATTATTCAGAAGAATTGGATTGATGGGGAATAGCGCAGCGCGAAAGCGCGGCGTATCACTACTAGTCCTTCATCCCATTTTCATCAAGGATATTCAAAATGCCCGACGGAATTTTAGAACCAACTTCATTAACTAGAGAAGCTTGGCTTGAGCTTTCTATCGAAAAGCTCCCTCATTGCCCCGAGCATGGGGAAATGGAGATTGCATCATGACCAACAGCGAGCGCAGCGAGGACGGAATTGCTCGCATTGACCATATCACTGCCCGCAAACGGCTTACCGCTCGTTTCTATGATCAAAAACGTAAGTTTCCTGGAATGACGGTTCGATTAGACGATTACGTACAACAGAATTTATGGGCCGTTATGAATTTCGATTTATTGAAGGATTACGACGAGAATTATAAGAGGGGAATTTAATCAATGTCTCGCCCGCCGCAACGAAGTGACTATCGCCATTTCCCGCAAGAATACTTTGACTTGCTCGACCGCTTCGATTCCACCGGAACCGTCACCATTTCTGGCATAACCCGGAAGGAAGCAGTTTCAATGAGGAATGGATTATACTATTTCTTCAACTTCCTCCGGAACGCATATGAGATTGATGAATATGCAAGGCGATATTCCGATATCGCGCGGAAGGCTGTTATTCGGATCACGCCAACCAGCGGCCCTGGCGATGCGCCAGCGCAATTCGAAATTGCAACAAATCCCGTCGTTTCATTCTTTGAACGCGGAACCAAAACCGATTAGCCTTGTCTAACGAATGACATATATGGGAGTCGATTAGCTATGACATTCTCACAAATCGCGGACCTTTTCATAAAATCTCGCACTCCCGCCCCGCGGGATATCCATCGAATAGGACGCCTATCTACGTGCCTCGGCTTCGGCGATCTTGACGTTTCGATCATCAAGCCTATTCATGTCTATCAAGCAGCGCACGCGCTCTATCCGAATTGCAGCAATGAAACAAAAAATCGAGAATGTCTCGCAATGGCATCTGTTGTTCTCAACTTCGCCGCTGAGAATGATATTCGCCCACCTTTTCGGTTAAAACGCTTCAAACAGCGCGAACCGGAAACTCGCCGCCCCGCCGATGGCGTGCGGGAATTACTTCTCAAAAGCACTTACGGGAAGCATCATCTTCTCCTTGCCATCATCTTCTATCAAGGCTGGCGCATTTCTGAAACTCTCGGCTTGCAGGGCGAGCACATTGATTTACAGCAACGGACTCTTTCCATTTATATAAAGAAAGTTCAGAAGTGGAAAACCGTCCCGATGCATCAAGCTGTTTTCGCTGCAATGCAAGACGTGCAGATTCAGCGTGGGAATATATTCCCCTGGGAAACGCGGCAAGGGGTTTATAAGTGGTTATCGCCGCTCTGTGAGCGGCTCGGGGTACGCTTCACGCCCCACATGGCCCGCCACGCCTTCGGGAGTGCCCTGCACGAGCAGGCGCACGCCACCACGCGCGATATACGTGACCTAGGCACCTGGACTAGCGAGCGCTCCGTATCGCGCTACGTGACCCCCACTGCTGCGCACATTCGCGGCCTACTCGATCGCTTGACAATCGAGCCGGTATAGACTAAAGTGTTAGCTGTTCATCATTAATCCCCGCCATGGGCGATGGCGCTATCACTCTGATTAACAAGAGCATTTACCACAAATGACTAGCTCCCGCTCAACCCAGGATGTTCCAAAAATCCAACGCGACGTTGACAAGCTGCAACTCGCCTTCATCAAAGCGAGCCGGCGTTTGTCTCAACTAAACGAAGATTATCCGCCCTATTGGCGGAACCTGCGGGAGCGTGATCGGGCGGAGAAAGTCTTGCGGGATTTAGGCATTGAACCAATTAATCCCGCAAGCATTGAAGCGGAGAAGTTGCTCGCTGCGGAATTGCAGCAGAAATTGGAAATTTGAAAATGGGCGAAACTTTCCATGCGATTATCCGCACCACCGCTATGGAAAAGCCAATCTGTTCGGGTGGTGCCGAACAACAAATTACATTTGATGGCGTTAGAAGCCACGAATGTATCGCCCATTCTCATATCAAGATTGCAATGACGAATGAATACTCTCAACTGCCGCGTCAAGTTCCTTCCATTCATCGGGCGTCGGATCACGATTTGCGGCCTGCATATCAGAGATTTTAGCACTTACTGATTTTAGGTACTGATATGCAGGACTAGTAGCATCAAGCAAAGCAAGAGCGAGAGATAACACTTTCTGAGTCGTTGCGAGGATAGCGAGAACTTCCATGTCACTTCACTCCGGCTTGAATAAGAATATTCTGCAAAGCTGTAAGCGCAACCTGCGCGGCTTGCAAGCTTGTCTCGATTTGATCCTGATTCGGCGCCGCCGAGTGAATTGCCGTCTCTGCATTCTTAATTGCAACATAAGCGCCCGCATCGGCGCTGCGGATATCCGCCACAATCGGATCACTACAAGACGAAGCCGGGCAAACTTGTTTCTTATAAGCAAGCGCAACCTGCCCCGCAGCATTGTATTCCGCTTCCAATTCAAAAACCGCCTGTGCGCTCGATTTCGGCGCTGGCAGCAGCAAGCTGCATCCTGTGATGGATATGCAGCAAATACTAATTGCTATTTTATGTCTCAAATTTCTCTCCATTCAATAGAAGGAATTGCAAAATGAGAGCACAAGAATTAGCGGATAATATCGCATCGTTTCTCGCTGGCGTATTGCTTACAAGTATTTTTTTCTACATTTTCATTGCGTAATATAGCACAATCCCGTGGGGGGAGCAATGAATGATATTTTTGACAAGCTTCTCGCCGAAGCCGTTAAAAACAAGCCAATCGAACAAATCGACATACCCGTTCTTCCAAAAGAATACCCAATCGCTGTTGTTCTCTGTACTATCATAACTCGTTGCACTGCGTGTGCTGCGACATACGAGCATCCCAATATCCATCTTCTCCTTCAATACAAAAACATCCTCAAATGGTGCGGCGTGAATAATACGCTCTATTGGGATTTACCGAGGAAACGAATTCAAATCCGCCAAGAGGCACCAGCGTGCAATCATTGTTTCGGCGGGGAAGATTTGAAGGACGGAACCTATTTATTCGGAGGGAAGTATGATTAGAGCAAAGAAAGTTTATCTCAACCGAGAAAACATCGGCGAAGCTCATTCGTGGAATGAAGTGTTCGCCTTGCTATCAGAGAAAGCAATTGCACAAGATTCCATTCAATATCGAAGCGAAGGGCCGGATGGATTTTATCTCTTTCATCCTCTCTCGCGTCCCGATTTATTGGCCTTTGGAAAATCGGTGACGGGATGAAGATGGAAAATGAAACCTATCTCGGCGATGCAGTTTTTGCGTCATTCGACGGCTTCCAGATTTGGCTCCGTACCGGCGATGGCAACAATCAACGGATTGCGTTGGAGCCGAGCGTCTATTTCGCACTTACGCAATTTGCCCGTGCAATTTGGAATCCGAACCGCGAGACGGAGCATGACCATGACTAACCCCGACATCGCCGGGCTGGTGCAGCGGCTGCGCGTATTCGCCCCAGGATACGCTACGTTGCACAAAGAAGCCGCCGACGCCCTCGAAGCCCTCTCCCAGCGCCTCGCCGCCGCCGAGGCGGCGCTGGCGGAGGACCGAGCCGAGCAGTGGGAAGCCGAGCGGCGCGTGATCGAGGCGGCGCGGGCGTGGCGTGCGTATGAAGATCATTCCGAAGAGAGATTAGTGCAAGCGGTAGAAGCCCTCGCCGCCCGCCAGCGCGGAGAGGAGGAGTGAGATGAGCTTGGAAGCTTGGGGCGACGAAGGCGACGTGCCGCAACGCGCCGAAGATACAGCGATGTTGCAAGAGTTTCGCGACGTGCTTGCCAAATATAAGCGTTGGCGGCAGCGTTTTGAGAGCGACGCGCCGAGCGATGTGATCCTCGGCGGCATGAAGTCCCTCGCCGATACGCTCGACCATTTCGACGATCTGTTAAAAGAGGCGCTAGAACCATGAGTCCGGAACGAATTAAACAGCTCGTTGATCGCTTTCTGGCATGGTCCGTGCCGCCGAGTGAATGCGCCGATCCGTGCGCGTCTATGCCGAACTATCAATATCCACGCTCTGGCACCTGCTTTTTCTCGGCCGATGGCGCGCGGCAGATGATCGAACACTTGCTGAGCGATGACGAGTCGGCCGCCCTCCGCCGCGCCCTTGCCGACTCCCAGGCGCAAGCAGCGGCGATGCGGGAGGCGCTGGAGAAGGCGCGCGCTGTGATGGCGCAGAAGCGCTCTTGCCCTGACCCTGACTGCCGCATGAGCGCGAATTTTGTAACGGCACTTTCATTCGTCGAAAACGCCCTCGCCGCTTCCCCCTCCGCCCTCGCCGAGCAGCGGGAGAAAGAGCGGCGCGTGATCGAGGCGTTGCGCTGGGCACTTCCCTATGCAGAGAGCGAAGTGAAGAGGCGCGCATTCGCCAATGTCTCGAGCGCCATTGAGTTAGCGCGCAAAATCACAGAGGCGAAAGAAGCCCTCGCCGCGCTGGAGGAGAAGCCGAGATGATCGAGATAGATGGCCGCTTGGTGAACCCCGAGCATGTCGTTACCGCGGAAATTGAGCGGCGCCATTATGTGAACGGCTCGGGATCTTGGCTTGTCGTTCATCTTCTCGGCGGGGAAGTGATCCGCCGCGAACACGGCTTCGGCTTCGATGCTTATGCCGCATTCGACAAGTTGAAAGGCAAGCAGCCATGACCGCGCCGATGCCGACGCTGGAGGAGATCGCCGAGGCCCAGCGCATCGCCAATTGGTGGCATACCGGCCGTCGTCCGCTCGGCCATCTGCACGATGAGATCGCCCGCGCCCTCGCCGCCCATCGCGTTGCTATAAGGCAAGTGACGATCGAAGAGTGCGAGACATGGCACGCTGACGAAGCGCAGTCGCATCATCATGACGGCCATTTTAATAGCTCGGATCACAGCGAACGCATCCGTCATCTCGATTGGGCCGAGTTCCACGCCGAATGTGCCGAGCACTTTCGCGCCCTCGCCCGGAGCGAGCCATGACGCGCTTCTGGTGGGCCATGCAATGGGTGACTTATCCCCTCTATCGCATCGGGATTCGTCGGCCGTTTGGCTGGGCGCATGTCAACTGGCTGCGCACGCACTGTCGGAGCTTTGGCGAGCCATGACGCGCGGGCTGACAGAGCGGGAGCGGCGCGCAGTTGCAGTTGCAATGTTTGAGAAAGCGCATGAGCCGCAGGTGGCTCAACTTACGGCGGCGCGTCCCATGAAATGGACCGAGATAGGCGAGCAGTTCCAAGCCTACTGGAACGGCTTGTCAGACGCCGCCATCGCCGCCCTCACCAAACTCGGCTGGAGCGGGCCGAGTGCGTAAAAATATTCAGAGGAAGTTCATAAATGCCTGACGATTTATCCAAAGAAAACGCTCTGCGTTTTTGGGCCACCTTCCATCCATTTAAAACGAAATACGAGATAGCAAAGAAAATCGCCCTTGCTATCTCCACATTCGATAGAAGTGACCCCTTTATCCATAAACGCACTTTCTACCATCTCCTAAACAACGTCGTTTGCCCGGAGGATTTAGGCTTTCGGGGATTGAATGGGGATTTATTGAAATAAGCAATGAGACACAAAAATCTCGACCCGCCAGAAACGGTCACACTTAATATTCCTAGAAGTGTCATTCTAAAAACCCGAGTTATCCTAGCCGATCCTAGCAGCGGTAAAATCCGCTACGGAGCGATGGCGAAGCTTATCACGAATTTACTAGAGCAATGGCTTTCAAAGAATGCGACGAAATTGGAGAAAAGCGGAAGCGGCGGAGCTATTCCGTCTTAAGAAACTAGGATATTCAATCAAGCGACTTTCGAAAATATTCGATAGAACAGCGAAATCAATAGAAGCAAAACTATATCCGAAGAAATATATTCCAATTGGGAGGGAGAACACTGTTATCAAAACATGCATTAAATGCAAACGGCAGAGAAGAATGTGGAAGCATCAGCGGTTCTGCCGGCATTGTAGGAGGTTGATAAATGGAAGTTGATACTATAGCTCGATTGCAGGATTTGAGGATTAAGATTTTGAACAAAGAGCCGGTTTCGCCGGAAGAGATGTTTCAAGTTTTGATGGATTTGCGGAAGGGTCGCCGCGCTGCGGCAGAAACCCGGAGCGCAAAGCGGAAAGACGCGAACCCTCTCCCGGAAGATTTGAATTCTCTCTTTGACAAAGTAGTGGAGGAATAATGGATACGAACGGATTTATCATCGGATTTCTTTTGGTTGTCCTTGTTTTTATTATAATGAGGTAACTATGGTCGATTCTTTAGTCCATGCCAACACGCCAGTCTATAAATTTTCGAACGACGAACTATGCTTGGCGTTGGAAGTTTATTTGAACAATAAAGGGATTATATTCCCCGCCGGGAAACGGACTTACTACGCTGGGCATGATCACCTTTATTTCTTCATCGACATTCCAAATCCGAATGAGAGATTGCCGCAGGAGGCGAATCCCGACCTTACTGCATCAGAACTCGCCGCAGATACCTACTACGATTCGGAGAAAGATATATGAGCGCATCCGGCAGAAGCGATTTAATAGACATAGCTCTCGATAAGAAACATGAGACAAGCGCGGCCTTTTTAGTCTCAGATGGAGTTACAGAATGCTGGCTCCCGAAATCGCAATGTGAAATGAATGATGATGGCACTTTCACCATGCCGGAATGGCTGGCGAAGGAGAAGGGATTGATTTGATGGCCGTTCGAAAACCCAAATTCGACTTCCCCGAAGTCATAGACAACACAATGCGAAGTGATTTCGTTTCCTGTCCGCGGCGCTTCTTCTATTCCCATATCAAGAACTTGAAAATCCCTTCTAAATCTCTCGACCTTCACTTTGGAGGCTGTTTTGCGAAAGGCATCGAAGTCACCCGGAAGGCGTTCTACGGCAATGACGCCCCTTCAACTTCTGATCTATCGCTTAAACGAATGGAGGGTGGAGGAACTATATCAAACGAAATTGCAGCTATCGCGCTTGGAGCAATCGCTATCATCCGCGAATGGGGAGATTTCGAAACTCCAGAAGATGCAACGAAGAATCTCATTTCATGCTTGGATGCTTTTCTATCTTACTTTATCCAATATCCTCTTGGGAGCGACAGCATTCGGCCTTTTTCTTCGCCTAACGGGCCGTTGGTAGAATGTAGTTTCGCGCTTCCAATTCCAGGCACAAAACACCCTCAAACCGGAAACCCGATCATCTACGCGGGCCGCTTCGACATGATCGGAGTTTTCAATGACGCCAATTTCGTTGTGGACGAGAAAACTACAAAAGCTCTTGGTCCGACTTGGGGGAATCAATGGAAACTGCGCGCGCAATTCACTGGATACGTATGGGGAGCGCAGGAATATGGCATCCCAATCCAAGGCGTCATTATTCGCGGCATCGCCATTCTCAAGAAAGACATCACCTTCGCCGAAGCAATCGAAACCCGTTCTAAATGGGAAATAGAGCGCTGGCTCACCCAACTACAGCGTGACGTAAAGAGGATGATCGCCAGTTACCGTAAACACTACTGGGATTTCAACCTTGACGCCAGTTGTAGCGCCTACTTCGGTTGTCCTTACTTGCAGCTATGCGACAGCCAATTCCCGGAGCGGTGGGAGTCGAATTATGAAATTCGGAAGTGGAACCCTCTTAAAAGGAGTGAAGGATGAAGCATTTGATTAATATCGAAAAGCACCTTTCGCAATTCACAGTAAGGCAAATGAAACCTGGCGATATAGGCGAGCTAAGAACGCAAACAACGGCGTTCGTTGATATTATTTTAAAGACCCTTGATGGTGCTGTGTCTCTTATTACCGGAGCATTTTATAGATTGGAAATTTATGAAGCCTATGATGTGAAGCTTATTCCTGTTGGTTCTACGCTTACGTTAACGGTCGGAGGTCTAGAAAAGTGAAAATCAACGCCCTCCTCCTCGGTCCTATTGGAACAGGCAAGACCTATTCTCTTCGGACCTTTCTTGATGTTGGAATTGACGTGTTCATTTTGTCTCTAGAACCGGGCGTTGCAGCTACGCTTGAAGAGACGGACGAAGCCCATGTCCATTGGCATTACATTAAGCCCGCCAACGTCGATTGGGATACTCTCTCAGAGAGTGCTAGCTTGTTGAACCGGCTCCCCATCGACGCTGTTATCAAAACCAATTCAGCCAACAAACAGGAATACAATCAATTCCTTCAAATTTATTCCAGTTGCGCAGAATTCGAATGCGACCGCTGCGGGAAGAAATTCGGCGCGGTTGACAGTTGGGGAGAAAATCGTGCTTTTGCTATTGACGGCCTTACTAATCTTAGCCGCATGGCTATGCAGTGTGTTGCAGGTGCTTCTCCTATCCGGTCCCAGCCACAATGGTATGCTGCGCAGGGACTTGTTGAAAATTTCTTGGTTAAATGCACTGGCGATCTCGGGTGCAGCTTTGTGCTTATCTCTCACGTTGACCGGGAAATAGACCAAGTTCGCGGCGGGCAAATTCTGACCGTCTCAACGCTAGGCCGTGCCCTCGCTCCTAAAATCCCTCCCATGTTCGATGAAGTTATCTTCGCAAAACGGGAGGGGAATAAGTTCAAGTGGAGTACGGCGGATGTTGACGTTGATCTAAAGGCCCGCCGGCTTCCTATCTCCGATGATCTCGAACCGTCCTTCGCGCAGATTTTTAAAAACGCCAAAAAGAATGGGAAGAAGAAATGAATACTGTCTACGTTCAAACCGCTTTGATGCGTATTAGAGAAGTGCAGGAAATGCCCGATCGGAATACTAAAACCGCTGATAGCTTCCTATCCGAAGCCTACGAAGTCGTTGAGAATGTGATTAAGGATTTGAAAGGAGAATCGAATGACGGAACAGAATGAGGATACAGGTATCGACTTTTCCAAGACAGAAAATAAAACAAACATTCTCAGGCGACTTCTAGATGATCTAGAAAATGATTTAATAGAAATTGGCGAGCATATCCACGCTGGGAATGTTAGAACCGCCAAGGAATGGATTGAGCAAGCAATCACTGCTGGGAAAGTTAAGGCACTGGAGCTTTTGTCGGACAATGAGCATAAACCCGAAGCAAATTCGTAACATCGTCATCAAGCCGCTGTTAGAAGATTTAGAACAATTCTCCCAAGTTCGTTACAGCGACTTTTCGGAGAATCTCCTAATCGCAACAGCGGCGCAAGAGACGCATTGTGGGGAATTCTTATCGCAAGAGAATGGGCCAGCCCGTGGCATTTACCAGATGGAACCAGCTACCGCTGTCGAGTTGGTTCACAACTTCATAATGCCGAAGTATCCCCGCTGGCAACAGATTTTCGAAAAGAATTCCGTATTCGTCTTACAAACCATCACTGCGGCGGATCAACTTTGTTGGAATCTCCGATTTGCAACTCTGATGGCTCGCCTTTTCTACTTCCGAGTTCCTGACCCACTTCCAATTGAAACCACAATGGAGACCCTTTGGGCATATTACAAACCACATTGGAATACATCGCTCGGGAAAGCGACTTTCGAAGAATTCGAAGCCAACATTACGAAACATTCAGACATTCAATTCCAACCGAAAGCATGAAACATGTCAACCTTTGATCCGGAACAATTCCTCAACACGCAACATACCGAAGCGAATGATACGAAGGTTATTCCGGTTCCGCCGGGGGAATATCTAGCTCAGATTACTAAACTCACTCCCCGAAAGATCAAGACGAAGGACGGCGGGGAGCGTCTTGTTATGGATGTTCAATGGGAAATTCAGGACGAATCTGTTAAAAAGAAACTCGGATTGGAAAAGATGTTCGCCCGACAGTCAGTTTTCCTCGATTTGACAGAACAGGGCAGCATTGATTTCAGTAAGGGCCATAACATCCAACTCGGCCGGCTCCGCGAAGCTTGTGGGCAGAATAAAGCCGGGAAGAAATGGAGTCCTTCCATGCTTCTCCATTCCAGCGCTTATATCTTTGTTGAACAACAGCCTAATGAGAACGATCCCGAATCGCCCTATTCCAACGTCACGCGAGTTGCGAAGGAACAGGGCGGAACTCAAAACAAGAAATCGAAGGCAGCTTAGTTTTGTGAACCGCTAAGCCGCTTTCGATCGTGGCGGGACGGGGTTGGGGTTGTGCCTCTTTCACAACGCGATTACTAGCTAATCCCGGGTCATAGCGTAGGGGCGCCCCGCCATCTTCTCTTTTTGGAGGATTTAACATGGAACTCAAAATCGACAAAGAGACCTTTTTCCTTATCGTTAGTGAGGGTCTACGTCAGGTAATGCCAAAGTTGGTGTATGGGAGACGCATTACGATGATCGAAGGACCATCGAAATATGGAAGTAGAGACCTTGTTGAATTGGAATTTGAAGATTCACCGAAATCGCAGGCGCTCATAGGCACCATGCAAACTCCCCCTACAACCGCCTTTGGAGGTCAAAACTATGCAAAAGATTGATTGGAACTGGCGCGATTTCGAAGCGCAAGATCGGGAAGCAACCAAGATGACGGATGATCTTGGAATTCCCGCGGAAGAAATGGCGCAAGTGGCAGGGTTTAAGCTGGTGGCTGTTTCAACGCTCATCATGCTCCATCGTCGTCTCATTGCATTAGAAAAGCAAGTTGAGGAAATGAAGAAATGAAAGCTGGGGAGATTTGTGAAACCGCCGCGAAGCTGGTTTCCGGAGATAGAGAAAACACTCATGGGGATAAGGTTGAGAATCATCAGAACATTTCTCGTCTCTGGAATGCCTATCTAGGTTGGCGATTGAATACCGGATGCTATCTTAGTGCAAAAGATGTTGCCTTGATGATGGCGCTTGTCAAGATCGCCAGAACAAAGACTGGCGCATTTAATCCTGATGATTATGTCGATTTAGCCGGTTATGCCGGATGTGCTGGTGAGATAGCTCAGTTTGAACAGCAATTCGGATCGGGGAATTGATGATTTACTCCGGCCCTTTCGATGCGAAGATTGTGATTGTCGGCGAAGCGCCGGGAGCGGAGGAAGAACGCCACAAGCAACCCTTCATCGGGGAGAGTGGGAAGGAGCTTACAAAGATGCTGCACGAAGCCGGCATTGACCGGAATGAGTGCTTCATCACAAACGTAACTTCCCACCGCCCTCCCGGCAATAATATCGAACATTTCTTCTATTCGAAAAGGGAAGCAAAGCTTCTAGGAGAGGAGCCTTTCAATGGCCAATATCCGAAAGAGGAAATTAAGGAAGGGATTAGAGAACTCTTCCAAGCGCTCGAAACAATTAAGCCAAATGTCATCCTCGCTCTTGGAAATACACCACTCTGGACTTTGTGTGGTGAGACAGGAATCACTAAATGGAGAGGCTCAATTCTTGTCTCTAGATGGGGGAAAATTGTCCCTACTTTTCATCCCGCTGATATTCTCCGACAATGGAACCATCGTTCGGTCGAAATACAGGATTTCCGTCGCGCAAAACGGGAAAGTGAGTTTCCAGAAATCCGCAAGCCCAACTGGCAATTCCAAATACGCCCCAGCTTCAAAGAAGTCAAGGCATACGTAAATGACTTGGAACGCCGTGCAAAGCGCAATCCGATCCCGCTTGTATGTGACATCGAGACGCGAGATTGGCAGATTGCATGTTTGGGTTTGGCTTCGAACCAGACGGAAGCGATATGCGTTCCATTTATCACTAGAGACATTCCAGACGGGTACTGGAATATTGAAGAGGAAGCGGAGATAGTTCAACTCCTTCGCCGACTTCTTACTAATCCCAACATCAAAGTCATCTTCCAAAATGGTCTATTCGATTGCCAATATTTCGCAAAGCAGTGGGGCTATATTCCCAACTTCACCCACGATACGATGGTGATGCAACATGTCTGTTTCCCTGGAATGCTTGGCGGACGCATTGACAGCACAACAGGCAAAGTCGGTAAGAAAGGTAGTTCGCTCGCTCTTTCCTTTCTTTCATCCATGTACTGCGAATATCATAGATATTGGAAAGATGATGGAAGATTATTCGATCCCTCAGTTGACGTTGAAGATACGTTGTGGAGATATAATTGTGAGGATTGCGTTAGAACATACGAATGTTTCGCCGCCTTGTGGAAAGCGCTTCAAGCTTATAAGCTCACCGAACAATATTTGTTCGAAATGAGTTTGTTTCAGCCTGTGTTTCAAATGATGATGCGGGGAGTGAGGATTGATGTTGGACGGCGAGCTAGTATTCAGCGAGAACTTCGAAGCCAAATGAAAGAGACAGGAACTTGGCTCGACTCCGCCGCCGGACATCCGTTCAATCCCCGCAGCGCTCCGCAGATGAAGGCATTTTTCTACAACGATCTTGGCGTTAAGCCCATTCTCCATCGAAAGACGAAACAACCAACGCTTGATGATAAGGCACTCCAACAGATTAAAAAAAGCCAGCCTCTTCTAGAACCATTTATCGACAAGATTGAAGAATTTCGCTCCCTCGGCGTTTTCCTCTCAACCTTTGCGGAAGCGCCGCTTGATTTTGACGGCAGACTTCGTTGTGCCTTCAACATAGCAGGCGTTGAAACCTTCCGATTTTCCTCAAATGAAAGCGCATTTGGAACTGGAACCAATTTACAGAACATACCGAAAGGAAGTGAAGATTGAGCACCTTGCGTCTATATCCAATTCACTTTGCCGATGCAAATGAATTTGTTCGCTTGCATCACAGGCATCATCCTAAAGTAGTAGGATATAGATTTTGCGTTGGAGTAATGAATGCCCATAGACGGCTAGTTGGCGTGGCTATATGTAGTCGTCCGGTTGCCAGACATCTAGACGACGAAAAAATTATAGAAGTAACACGTTTATGCACCGACGGTACTAAAAATGCTTGCAGCAAACTTTACAGTGCGTGCGCCAGAATCGCTGAAAATATGGGTTATGAACAAATAATCACGTATATTCTAGAAACTGAATCGGGACACTCTTTAAAAGTTTCTGGTTGGACTATCGACGGTGAAACTCCGGGTAAACCGTGGGTTAGAACAAAATATGGAGAACAACACTATGGCACAAATTTACACGTGCTAGGAAAGAAAATTCGTTGGCGAAAGGATTTAAAGCCAAAATGAGCAACAAAAGTCACCTCTCCCCGGCGGAAGTCGCGGCTATGGCACTCCACACAACACTAGTGGGGATTGCAGCTAATAACCAAGAACTCCCGCCAACCGTCGTTCTTCCAATGATTGCTCATATAATCGGGCATCATCTAAATTCCATAATCGAAAGCAGCCCGCCCGATTTGGAATTCCGCAGCGGCTTGCGGAAAGCAATACACGAAGCCTTCAACCGTGGCCTTCCTAACTACTCTCTCGTAGCTGAAAGGAAACAATAATGGATGCTAAGACAGTTGTGGAATGTTTCAACGACGATTGGCTTCAAGTGAGGGATGAAAGGGCGAATCTTATTGGTTTCGTTCATACAACCCTCTCCGAAGGACAGAGGATAGCAATGCGAATCGGAAAATTCCCTGTCCGCTTCCTCGCCCTGCCGTGCATCGTTTGTGAGGAAGGCATGAAGCCTCAAGAATTGCCCGGTTTCCATCCCGCCAATACCCCCGTTGTCGATCTAGGCCCCGATCCTAAGACAAAGGCGGATGCTGTCGCACAAGAACAGGAAGGTGAGTGATGTTGCTAGTATTTGACACAGAAACAACTGGGAAGTGGGATTTTCGCGGAACCATCGGTGAGCGGCATCAGCCGAGACTTGTTCAATTAGCTGCGATTCTCGTACAAAATACTGGGAACATATCTATAAATTACATAATCAAACCGAATGGTTTTACAATTCCAGATGAAGTTGCCAAAATTCATGGAATTACCAATGAACGGGCAATGGAGGAAGGTGTTCCGATAGAAGCTGTATTGAAACATTTTAATCTGTTAGCATATCAAGCCGATGAAGATAAAGACGGTTGGCTCATTGCCCACAACTTTAACTTCGACTTCAACATTTTGATGAACGAACATTATCTCCGCCGGGAGGATAGTTCGTATCTCGGGCTATTGAAACCATATTGCACAATGCGCGCCGCGACGAAGCATTGTCGGCTTCCCAACCCGAACCCCCGTTTCTCTGCTTACAAATGGCCCACCTTGCAGGAAGCCTACCGCCATTTCTACGGAAAAGACTTCAAAGGCGCACATGATGCTCTTAATGATGTAAATGCCTGCCTCGCCGTCTATCATGCAATCCAAAAGGCGGAATCAGTATAATGCGTAAGCATACTTTTTTGAAGCATGAATCATGCACACATGTTAATTGCCCCATTTGCGCTGGCGGTTTATCTTACTGCACGACTTGTAAAGGTGCAGAAGGATCACTTCCAACTCATTGTCCTGGCCGTCCCATGACAAACTCAGAGTGCTGCGCCGTATATGATGGCATAACAGATTACATAAACGGCAAGTGGATTTCTAGACATGGTTGCTAAAACCATCAAACTCCCAAACATTCGGAAAATGTTTCTGCCCGATCCCGGTTATGTGCTTGTTGATGCGGATTTAGAACGAGCCGACGCGCAAGTTGTGGCATGGGATGCGGGAGATGCGGATTTGAAAAAAATATTCCGCAGCGGAGCGGATATTCATACGGAGAACGCGAAGGCGATTTTTAAAACGGCTTCGCCAACACCAGTCCAGCGTCAAAAAGCGAAGGGCGGAGTTCACGCCGTTAACTATTTCGTTCAAGCAAGAACGCTCGCCGCGCAGTTGGAAATCACCATCCATGAAGCGCAGGAATTCATTGACCTATGGCTTCATGCGCACCCAGCGATCAAAAGATGGCATGAGAAAATCGAAACGCAATTGATGATGACTCGACAAGTTCAAAATGCTTGGGGCTTTCGGCGTTTCTATTTCGATCGCATCGAACATCTATTGCCGGAAGCCCTTGCATGGATCGGGCAATCGACCGTAGGCATAACAATCAACAAAGCGATGATGAACATTTATCGAAATCTCCCCGAAGTCCAACTTCTCCTCCAAGTTCATGATTCCCTCGTCATGCAAGTTCCCGAAAAACTTTGCCCCGCCATCTTCTCCGAAATCCAATCCCAAATGCTAATTCCCATCCCCTATCCCGATCCGCTCATTATTCCAGTCTCGATTAAATATTCTGAGAAGTCATGGGGAGACCTGCGGGATTGGAAACCGAATGACAAGAAGGCAGCTTAAGGATTGGCTGGAAGCTTATCTTGAATATACCAATAATCTTGAATCACCTGAGATTTTCCATTTCTGGACGGGAGTATCAACCATAGCTGGTGCACTTCGGAAGAGGGTTTACATCCCTCAACGTCATTTCAAATGGTATCCTAATTTCTTCATCATCTTCGTTGGCCCACCCGGCATTGTTAAAAAATCAACCACAATGGACGTTGGGAAGAAGCTATTAAAGGAACTTTCCTATATCCACTTCGGACCTGACATTGCAACTTGGCAGGAGCTTATAACGAGTCTATCAGAAGCCCGCGATGATATTCCAACAGAAGACCCCAACAAGGCGGCGAATCCTCTCGAAGTAGAATTTGAACCAAGCTGCGCCATGACAATCTTTTCCTCCGAGCTAGGCAATTTCATTGACCCAGCCAACAAGGAACAAATCAACGTTCTAACCGACCTATGGGATGGGAGGAATGATGTTTTTGAGAAGAAAACGAAAACGCAGGGGGATGATATTATTCCGAATCCATTTCTCAATTTATTAGGATGCACAACACCCGCTTGGATGCAGGATAATTTTAAGGGTCAATTCATTGGATGGGGGTTTTCGAGTAGGACGATTTTGATTTATCGGGATCGGAAGAGGAAGAGGGTTGCGTACCCTGGCCTGGACGCGGAGACGGAGAGCGACCATGCCATGCGCCGGGCGTTGGTGGCGGACCTAGACGCCATGGGCTACCTCGCCGGCCCTTACGCCCTTGCCCCTGATGCCATTGAGCTAGGCAAAGACTGGTACGATGCTCATTGCGACCGCGAAGATGCCGTCAACGCCGACCCCTCCGGCGACCCCTACCTTCAACACTTCCTCGCCCGGAAGCAAGGCCATATTCACAAGCTCGCCATGATCCTCGCGGCGAGCCGAAGGAATGAACTAGTAATCACCCGCCTCGATTTGGAGGATGCGATAAAGCGCGTAGATGAAATAGAGACGGAGATGCACAAACTCTTCAATCGCCACGTCCGAATACCGGAGAATGGCACGGCCAAGTACCTCGAAGATTTGTTAAAGCGCTATGGCCGGATGAAGGAACAGCACGTCTACGGCGCCTTGCTTCGGATGCACGTCACTTACAAAGACATCTCCGACGCTATTACACTCTGCTTGAAAGCGGAGTTGATAGAGCGTATATCAGAGGGAGGCGCGTTCTGGTTGAATCTTAGGGAGACGGACCATGGGGAGGATGCTGTTTAGCCTTTTGGCGCTTGCCAGTTTAGCAAGCTGCGACCTCCCCCGTCGCCGTCATGATGTTGTTTTCATCGTCCCGCCGCCATCCCGCGCTACAATATGCAGCCCCGCCGTTGTATCGGGCGGGGTTCCTACGGGACAGGTGATATGTCGATGAATTCAGAAGATAAATGGGATGAACTCAACAAGGGCTTCATCCTTGCGGCAATTATTGTTTTTGGCTTTATATTCCTCACGGTGCTATAGCAGGCTCCGCAGCAACGCCAGCACGCTTCCCGAGGATCGCCGCTGTCTGTTCGATCAAGCTAACCATTTTAGGTGAATCAGGGTTTGTATGACTCGCCGCCGCTAATAGCGTGCGACCGACGCGAGAGCCGAGAAGTGCATTAAAAGTTTTTGCCGCTCCGTAGGCTGCAATTCCGCTCCCCGCCAACTCCGCCCCGCTCTCAATACTTCCCCGCATCGCATGTTCCAAGCCAATGAACAACAAAATAGACGGCGCGGGAGTATGAAACTTCGGTTCTTTCCCTGCCTTCGCCGCGGCATTTAGCATATTCGAGAAACCAATTAATTGATTCTTCTCTCCAGGAGTGGAAAGTTTATCCATTGCCAGTTTATTGTCGAATAGATATTTTTGCACCGCGCCTGGATTGAATTTTCCATCTTTCGTAACAGCATTCTCTAGAGCTTTCTTTATCAATACCATCTTCAAATCATTCTGCCCGCTTGGGCCGACGATTTTGATAAAGTTGGCAATCTTTTCAGGGTCTTTTGATTCGAGAATGGAAACAGATTTATCATATACATCTTTATGGGAGAGATTCGCCGTGAGGCTATCCGGATTGACGCCAAACATCTTTCTAAATGGAATGATATTTTCCTTGAAAAACTTATTCGCTTCCTCATGTAGTGCGATCAAATCTTCCGGTTTCTTTCCCGCCTTGTTTGCGATAGTTTTTACTTCATCATACAGCGTATTCCGTAAATCTTTCAATTGCCGAATCTTCGCAACGTCTTTCGTACTTTTAAGTTGCTTATTGACTTCTGTAAGCGCATTGAAGAGTTGGCTTGGTTCAATTTCCTCCGCCTTTGGCCCGATGCCCTGTTCTTTCAAGCGCTGTAAAAGAATGCTATGAATTGGGTTATTCGGATCAAGTTCAACTCCGCCCGCTTTGACAGCGCCCGATTCGGAATCGGATGAAAGGATTTCCCTAACCTTCGAAACTGTCGCGCCGATGCGATTCGAAACAGTAGATTTCTTTAATTTCGCTTCCAATTCATCTAGCGCGTTATAAATAGGCTCCGATGGCTGCGGACCAAGTTTATCCCCTGCCGCATCCCTTAAATCATATTTCTCGGTCTTAATCTTATTCAGTCGATCGAAATTACCTTCAATTTTTTGTTTCAACGCGCTTGTGTGCGGTTCGAGAGACTTGACGGAATCAACTAACGTTTTGAGATATTTATCAATCCCAATAGCATTGACAATCTTCGTAACGCCCGCTGCGGCGCTTCTAGCGACTTGCCCACCGATAGTTCCGCCAGCGCTTCCTAGCAATGCATCCTTCAACCGATCTGCATTCTCGGGATTCTGGTAGAACTGCGTTGCGCCAAGAGTTCCGCCAAAGATCGCATCGCGGATCGGAGCCGGAATTTTAGCGATAGCGGCGGGAATTTGCGGTGCTAGCGCCGTTGCGCCTCTCGCAAGCGCTCTGCCCTGTAAGACCGTCGTCCCAATATTTCCCAGCACTTGCCCCGTGCTAAATCCCGGCTGGCCTTGTGCTTGCGTCACAACGTCGGGCGTATTGACGAATTCTGTGAATTGCTTCGCTAGATCGGGAGAAATGAAGCCAAGCGCTGCCTGAATAGGTCCGGCGAAAGCATCGGAAGCGCCCTGTATCGCCCCCAGCGCTCCCGCCGTGATCCTCTGCCCCGCCTGGGGGTCAATCACCTGCCCCGTCATCGGATCAACGGATTCAGCATTCGATTTTACAATATCTTGATCCGATATCCCTAACTCATCCAAAACATCTTTTGTCGCCGGAATTGGCGAAGCGGATTTCGTAACTTGCTTAATTCCAAGCTGATCAAGAATATCAGCCATTATTTCGTTTCCTGCGTTTCATGCTGGCGGATTGTGGTAATAATATCCCGCACCGTCACGCCACGATTGATGGCGGCAGTGTTCAATTGATCGGACGTGAATTTTCGAGTTCCTATAGAAACTGTCTGCCCCGCTGGCATCAAATCAGACGGAGAATATCCATTCTTTCCTTGAAGAATTTTTCCATCAAAAAATACATTCCCGCTCTTATCCACCTTCAACGTATTCGCTCTTTTTATAATATCCTGCATCTGTTTGATGGAAGTGTCAAGCGAATCCGTCACAACTTTCGTTCCGGTGAAACGTTTTTTCTGCGCCATTAGATCGGAAAGCGTATCTTGCGCTATGACAGCCGCAGAAAGAATATTCTGCGCTGGACCTTTTCTGAAATTAGGAAGAGTATCTTTAGAAATATTTATTTTCCACTGCCCGCCGAACCCACCGCCAGCAGTCGCACGATTATAAGTCAATTGATGCACAGCTTCGAGTGCGGAAGCTCTGTCCATGCCCGGTTTAATCCAGCCATGGTCTTGTGCATAAGCCAACATATTGTCAATAGGGCCGCCCGTAATTTGCCCCTGCCCAACTGCATCCAAAACTTGCCCGAGATTATTTGCTGTCGCACTTGCATTCCCCGCAATCTTCGCCGCATCACCGGGGAGTGGTTTTGGTTGCTTAGCCGTTTCAATCTTCCCAAGAGTCTCCGCCACATTCTGTGGTTTCCCGCTCGCAGCGCTCATTCCTAATGCTAGCTTTTCCGCCGGGTTCATATCTCCCAATACGTCATTCATTGTCGGCACCGCCGGTTGCGGCGTTCCAGTCGTCGAAGCTTGCTGTGGCTTTCCTTGTTGATCCGCCGGAACCGTTCCTGTAAGCGCTTGAATAAGCGGTGCCATCATCGTCGCGGAATTCTTTAAATTCTGTGCCTCTACAGTCGCTTTTTCCGCTTCCGCCTGCAACTGCGCCCGTCTTGCCGGTTCCGTTGCGGCTTCGGCTTGAGCTTTGAGCGTAGTCGCCTGCGCTTCCGCCTGCTTCGCATGATTCAACGAAAGCTCGGATTGTGTTTTTAAAGAATCGAGCAAGAATTTCGGTTTGATAAGAGAAGCTTCTTCGTTGGTTTTTGCTGTTTCAGCCTGCGCCCTTTGCTGAGTTGCCTTAGCCGTTGCAAGTTGGGAAAGTACGCCAGCAAGCTGCGTTCCTTCCGGCCCTTGCGCAACAAGCTGCGGGAGTGCCTTCGAAATATCTCCGCCGGAGGTTTGCAGAATTTGTGCTAGCTGCGATTGCTTCTTCTTCTGCGCAAGCTTCCCAGCTAACGCTTGAATACCTTGCGATAGCGCCGTTTGGCGAGGATCGGGGGGAAGATACACAACTGCCATAACACCCTCACACGAAAGCGGCTAGGAGCGGTAATAATTGTGATGCAAGCCCCGGACTGCCGGGATTAACTACCGTATTTGTGTTCATTGTCTGCGGAGCAAATGCAGAAATCAAATCTGCTATTCTTTGTTGTGTTGCTTGAGCCTGTCCCGTTAATTGCGTTTGTTGCGTTGTTTGCGGCACGGACCCGGCAGACAATAATTTAATCAATTGATCTATTGGCGCTTCATTTGCAGCGGGAACAGAGTTAGCGGCAGTTACCAACTGTGCGTTATTTGCAAGTTGATATTGTGCCCCCGCTCCCGCGAGCGTTTCGGCGAGATTGGTTCCTGCTTGCTCTCTTGCCTTAAGGGCATCGCTAGAGAACGCGCCTCCTGCACTTCTCCCATATTGCCCTTCAATCGCTGGAATTACTTGTTCGTTGAAATTCTTGATAAGTGGCTGCGCAACGCCGGTTTCAAACGCATTCGTGGCGGGATTATTTCCCTGTGCTAGAATACTCGATAAAGTTGAATTAGCTTGGCCTTGGAGGGGATTATTCGTCGCGCCAGGAACTAGATTTTCCAATCCCGCTAGAGAAGTCAATTGTAGCGGCGAAAGCGGCGCACCGAATTGAGTCCCACTTACCCCAGCGGGACTTTGCCCATTCAATAGAATAGGCAGCAATCCGCCAAGTAATTCTTGTTGCTGCGGACTGATGGTTGAGAATGACGTGTTGCTAACGCTAGGACCACTACCGCCAAGCGCCCCGCTCGCCAACAAACCCGCTCCGGCTCCTAACGCAAGAGCAGTTCCGCCCGCAAAGGCAATAGGCATTAATATAGCTCCTCCGAAATAGCGGGATAACCTTCTCCCCGGAGATTATGAACGCAACAAATTACAGAATCAATTATAGCCAGGAATTCATGTTTTTGTTGCGCTTTGATTGTAATGATTGAAGGCGAGAAAACAACACCTTGGTATTTTCCGTCAATCCAAACCTTAATCGCTCCAGTCGCAACTATAGTTGGATGATCGAATTCATGAACATGCTGTTCTGCCTTCTCCCCTTTATTCAAAGAAATCAACTTCGTCCAAAGCCAATCATCTACATAAAGTTGAATACCGGGATTCTCTCTCTTCTCCCCGACGATTTCAGGAACCTGCATTCCGGCGAACCTCGAATATAAGATGGGCACGAGGAAAATCTCCCCAATTTCCGGCGCTATGATATTGACGCACATTCAGCCAAGTCAAAACGCCAGTCGGAATATGTCCTTGTTGATGGCCGCAATAAAGCATTGCGCTTCCATTTGTGATAAGAGGAATATGAAAGCGGAGATGTTCTTGTGCATACGGTCCACGGTCGATATGCCAATTCATTGCACTATTCGCCTTGAGAATGGAAATAACCATCCTTCCGAGCGGTGCAGAGAAATTTATTAATTTTGAGATAATCGGATCACCTGCAATCTTCTCCCTCGCCTGCGCGACTAACGCATTGAAGGAATCATATTTCTCCAACACTGGCCGATCAAACATCGGAAGATCATCAAACCAATTTTCTCTCGTCCAATTTTTCTGACATCGGAGAATAAGAGTTTTATGGGGCATATTTGAATCGGTCATTTCTTCACAATCGACTTCCAAGCCCCACAAATTGCCTCGCGTGATCTTCCACAAATCAACCACACAGGCCGTTGTATCGAGTTGACCGATGATTCTAATGTTATCCATATTTCCTCCTACCAATTTGATTCCTGATCCCATTCTATTTCCATCCAAGAGATGGCGAAAGCCGGGTCGGTTCCGCTAAACCTAAATCGAATGAATTCGGATACCGTTTGTTTATATAATTTCTGTCTAGAAAAAGAAGTCCCAAAATTTACAGCCCCCATTATACTATAACTATTTCCCTGATCAAGTGATATTTCAACCAAAACGTTATTCCCCCGCCCATTCAGGATAATTGCATTCAATCGGATAAAGAAATCCCTCATTCCAAAGTCTTTTGTGACGAAGTACCAGTTTATCGCATTTCCATTATCATTCTGAGTGATGTAGTCGTAGTTGTAGACTTGAGAATTGACGGAATCGCAGAGAAGCGTGATAGGCGCATTTGCTAGAGTAACTTTCGAATCCCATGTCCAAGTCTGCGCCGCCCAAGAGCCAACAAGAGAACTCCAAGTCCGGCTAAGTGCACTTAAATAAAACCCAAATCCGCTCATTGAGTTAAAGAACTTCCGCACAAACCAAGCATTATTTTCTAGCACAACCCGTAGCATCGTATCCGGTACATTAGAATTGGTGGATGGATAGAACATCCACACTTCATCCAACTCCCCGACATAGAAGGCAAAAACGCGATCTTTTTTCGTCGGATTTAGATCGCCAGTAATAGCAAGAGTTTTGTAATAGATAGAATTCCCTATTTCCGTTAAATCATATCCACCAACATATTGATAGATGCCTTGGTTTCCTATAACGATATGAGAACCGCCCGTCTCCGCAATTCCGCCGCTCGAAATCGCCCCCTCGCCTTCCAGCATGTATTCATAAAACATTATCTGTCCGGGATTGCCTAAAAAGCTCCCCCGCATGACGGTTGTTTCGCGATATATAATAATCCAAGGACCGAGGAGATTTAGGGAGAGAATGAAATCTTCTGTATCTAGGAGGTTATCGATTCCGGAAATTCCGGTATCCCAATTCGTCGGATCGCCCGCGTCACTGCGGCGGATTCGTTGTGGAAAGCGCGTTCCGTTCTCTGTCGTATCTCCGATGAATAGCATTTCATGGAAAACGCTAATCGCTCGACAACTAGTGTTCGTTGGTAGACCAGTTACGTCTTGCAGAATTCCGCCAATATAATATTTAAGATTATCAACTCCATTAGTAAATATGAGCCAATTATTGGCAGGGAATGTAAGGAACTCGACTTGGAAATCGAGACTTCCAGAAAGAATAGGGGCGTGATTGACTGTCGCCCCATTCGCAACACTGCGCGAAGCGGGAACCGCTGGATTAATTCCAACCGACGCACCGATACTTGTAATTTGCGTCTTTAACTGCGTTCCATTATCGAGCGGAATGCCAAGCCAATCATTAACACTCCATCCCGTTGCGGAAGCGACGGAAATAGAAGTCGCCCCGCTCACGGCACTAGCTGTTGTCGTCGTTTGATGCTGGTCAGAAACAAAATCCCATTCCGTATTGACGGAGTTCCATGTATAAAAACTACCAGTCGTAGCTAGAATGAATTCATTAGAGCCATTCGTTAGAAATATTTGAAATGCCCCTTGCGGAATTCCTAAAACGGCCTGCCCAAAGGTGCCATATCCGGTATCCGCCTGCAATTTCCCCTGCACATAATCCAAATTCAGCAAATCCGGGCTTTGACTCGGATCAATGTCTTCCGGGCGGACTTCTAAATTAAGTCCACCATCGAATTTCGGAATCTGCAATCGTTGCCAATCGGCTTGCTGGTCTGGCATGTTAGCTCTTTATAATGTAGTTCATAATGAGAGTTGGCTGCACATTGTTATGCGCCGAACCACTGCCGGCGGAACCGGAAGTAACGTTAAAACTGTGTGTATGGTCGTTGTTATTGCTACCGACCGAAGCCGAAAATGGGGCAGTATTAGTACCGGCGAGAACTTGGGCTATAGTACTGGCACCGCCACCAGTAGTCCCAGGAACACTGACAGAGTGCGTATGGCTTACGCTCTCTCCACCAGTGTTGCCACTAACGCTATGATTATGTGAGGCTAACTCCGTTGAAGAAAGCGAATGCGCTTGCTCTCCGCCAGCGTTTCCAAGTGCACTAGCACTTACACCGCCTGTAGCACTACTCGTAAGCCTCCCGGTCGCATTTGCGCTGTCAAAACCAGCAACGAGCCTGCCGCGTAAATCGGGAATATTGAAAGTAGTACTTCCATTCCCCGCACCGTAGGTTGTGCCGATTAGAGCGAAGAGAGTAGCGAAAGTCGTTCGAGAGATCGCGGAACCATCACAAATAATCCATCCACTTGGCGCAGTTGATCCTGCAAAGGGAATAACCGATCCGCTCGGGACAGCATTAGCCGGATTAAATGCCTTTCCTGTCTCGTCAACGGTGCCGATTTCGATCCAAGCAGAATCAGCTTGGTCACGAAGCCAAATCGTATTAGTTCCCGTATCGTGCCAGAATACGCCTTTTGTATTTTGAAACCCTGTCGAAGCCGCTGTTGGTGCACTCGCACTAGCGAGCATCGTTGCCAGCGCATACAAGCTCTGATTCACATTACTCGCAATCGTCTGCACCGCCTGCTGCGCAGCATTCACAATTCCGCTGACGGATTTGAATATATTTTTCTGATCCCCATAATCATCTTTTCTAACAGAAAGAGAGGGGAAGGAGACGGGAAGAGGGGAAAGTGCCATTAGGTTTTAATAATGTAAGCCATAATCAAAGTCGGTTGGACGTTGTTATGTGCAGCGCCGCCGCCAGTGGAGCCAGTGTTTGTAGTTCCTCCGATTGGCGAAGTGCCTGAGCCACCAATTGCACCCGCACTAACCCACGGTGTTGTATGCGTATGAGCGGGCATTTCATTGATTGTGGTTGTATGCCCCTGCTCACCGCCAGAATTACCAAGTGCGGAAGCGGAAGCGCCGCCGGTTTGGGCAGCGGTTAATCTCCCACTAGCATTGCCACTATCAAAACCCGCCGGAACCCTGCCCCGTAGATCGGGAACATTAAATGTAGTAGACCCATCCCCAGCGCCAAAAGTTGTTCCGATAACAGCAAACAGTGTAGCGAATGTCGTTCTAGAAAGGGCACTCCCATCGCAAAGTTGCCATCCGGCGGGCGCCGTTACAGTACTCCAAAGTCTCACTTCTCCCGTGATAGTATTGGAAGGAATGTTAAGCGCGCCGCCACTCGTTAATTGCAACGCTCCATTTACATCATCCTTCCAAAAAAGTTCAACATGGCTATTTACGAGCTTTGTATAAACTGATCCTGCCAAACCACTTTCCGGCGCTGGCGTTGGATCACTGGCGCTTTGCAATAACGTAACTTGATTATGATATCCATCCGATGCATCGCCATTTAAAGAATGATCGACTTGAATTCTCTCTCTAGTATTAACCTTCAAATCTCTAATTCGATTTGCGCCCTGGGATGCATTTTCCGAATCAGCGGGCAAACCTTCGTATGTTCCGTTCCATACGTCAGTGAATGGGCCAGCCATTTATTCACTATGTTTACCTCTACTCATATGTTCGAGCATGTCTGCAACGCCAATTGTTTTCTTTCCAGCCGGTTTTTTCTTCCTTCGATTTGCTGCATTTGTTTTTCTAACTGATGCGTTTGCGACTTTGAATGCCGCTTTCTCATTCCCGTATCGCTTTACGGCACTATTAAATGTCTCCGCAAATGCCCGCTTCGCCTTTCCCGATTTCGCACTGTGATTATGTTTATAAGCATCTTTCGCTGTGTATGGCATTTTACGGGTGTCCTAAATGACCGAATACCAAGGAATAAATAATGAAAGCCATCGCGCTAATTAAAGCTCCGGCAGACCATCCTACTACGTTTGTAAGTAGTTTGAGTTGTTTATTAAAAGCTTCATACTGCAATTTGCATTCTGCTAAATGTACGTCTAATCGAGCGTTTACTGTTTCAAGCTTCATTTCACCATTCTTATTGCTGCGGCGGCTTGGCATTGTTTCCCGTATCCTTTGCATGAAGGAAATTCAGGGCGAAGATTTCGATAAGTTTATAAAGCTTCCCAATCGGCGAATTTGGATCGGGAGTTGGCGTCAACGCCGCGAAAGCGCCCGCGGTTGTAATAATATGCGTCGGATCGGCAAGTTCCCAATCGAGAACTTGATTGATGAAATCTAGGGTTGTCATCTATGCAATCCTTATGAGAGAAGTTGCTGCGCCGGAAGCCGGCATTGAGAGGGTGAAAGTCTGCGCCGTGACGGTTTGAATTCCGCCAAAATCCCACAATGCAATAGAATCCTTCCCAGCGACTGTATTATCATACATCATCGCACCATCCGTGCTGAATGATGCGGAAGTCCAACTAACATTTCCGAAATCAGCGATGGCAGTTGTTCCACTGGCTGAAACGCCTGTATTAGTAGTTGCGTTTCCCCCGGCTGTATAACCAGTCCCGGTCACTTCATCACTGTTTCCAGTGATATTCGCATACGCAGTTGAAGCTGCCCCGTACGAACCAGTCGGGGTATGTTTAATCAAAGCGAACTTAAATGAATCTCCTCCAGAATCGAGATTATATAATTTCTTCAACAGTCCTGTTTTGAATGAAGTACAAATTGCAGTCGTAATTGCCATATTTTAATCCTCACGAATCATATCCGCTATTGCAGAATCTTTCTTTTGTGCGATATATGCGTCTCGAAAACGGCGATCATCGGCGGCGCTTCGAACTGCGTCTAGCACAACCTTATAGATCGCTTTTCGCACGGCTAGCGCTTGTTGCCTAATCGGCTCCGGCGCATTGTTTCCAACGGAAATAATCTTATTAACAGCAATATCCGCCCATAATTCGAGAGGTTGGCATTTCTCCGGCGGGGAAATGTCAATTCTCAGCGCTCCAAGACCGCCTTGTAATATGATTGGCTTCAACATTGTGTTCCCTGTTTCGTCCATGAATTGGAAGGAGTATTGATTTTCGTCCATGTATTTGCTGGTCCCGCCAATGGGGTCCATGTTACTGAGGCGGAGCTAGAAGAAACATATGGCTCGCCAATAAATATGCAACTATGCTGCCCTTCTAGGTTAAATAAAAGTTCTCCTATGATCCCCCCTAGGCTGGAAACAATAGATTGCCCGCTAAGATTTGGTGCGATTTCTGCCGACAATACACCAGCACTAGAGATTCCTGCCTGACCTAAAAGAGAAAAACTAACTGGCCCGCCTGGGACAATCGCTTGAATTAAACCTTGCCCGCTATTCCCGGCCTGCCCTGAAATTACGATTATCGCTTTCGAGCTTAAAATTCCCTGCCCAGCGGAAGAACTTTGGCCTGAGAAGAGAAAGGAGAGAATTGTTTGTAAAATTCCCTGCCCCGCCGTACCGGCTTGCCCCGAAAGCTTCGGAGAAAGACTCGTTGTCAAACTTCCAATCGCGCTTGAGAGCCTTTGCCCCGTCAAATTGAAAAAAATAGTAGGGATTTGAATAATTCCTTGCCCACTTATCATAGATTGACCTAAAAGATCAATCAATGCGACGGCGGTCAAAGTTCCTTGCTGTGTTTGAACTTGTTGCCCCGTAATGGAAGCAAGAATATCTGCAATTAAAGTTCCCTGCCCACTATTCCCAGCTTGTCCTGGGAGAGACGCGGTTTCAACAATTCCTAAAATACCTTGCCCCGAAGAATTTTGCTGGCCTGCTAGATTTACCGTAATACCTGCACCGCCGCCGGGCGTGAATGACAAACCACCCACGCCAACACTTCCACTAGTACCGAAAGTGAAAGTTACATCGGCCGCGCCGCTTGCGGTCATCCACTCGGTCATGGATGAAAGATTGAAGAAATTGGGATCGCTCGTGTTGATTTTGTCAGCCGTGTATCCGGTGCCCGGAGTGAAGGCCGCTGCACTCGACCCATCTTCCTGCACGCAACCCCAGCGAAGATCGCCGCTAAGGCCAAAGGTCGTTCCCGTTTTCACTCCGTCAGTTGTCGTCGGCGGGCTGCTCTGCACAACCACTGTCCCGCCGCTGTTTGTCGCCGTTGATACGCCGGTGCTGGTGAACTCACTCACCAGCATTTGCAGATCGGCGATGGACGACGCCATGTTTTGCACAACGGTTTTGACGCCGCCGGGATGATTTATGAAATATCCGATCGCGAAGGTTTGTGTGTCGGCGGTATCAACCACGCGCGCCTTGATCGTCGCTGTAGCACCACCGCTCGTCACCGAACTTAAATCAGTGGTAGTTGCGCTGCCCCAAGTGCATTGCCAGGGAACAAGGTTTCCGGCAGTGATATTCGCGCCGAATGTCGCAGTATTAGCGAGGCTCGCGCCAATGCTGTCTGCAACAACACCCGCTTGAACGCGCGACCAAGCCATTTAGACCGACACCTGAACGAGTAGATTACCTGTATCATCAAAAATCTGGAAACTATCCGTTACCCCCGCGATCTTCCAGCCGGTGCCTTTGAGACCAAGCCCCGTTTGAACTGACATAGGCGGGTTGACGGGGAAAATGTGGTCAACGCCATTGTTAACCTTGCCGCTAAAAGCTTTGCCGTTCACAGTTGCGTTTACGGTGATGAACGGAATGGTTGTCGGGCCGATAACATGAATGCCCGTCAGCATCGTTCCTGACGGCGGCATTTGCTCCGCCGATGCTGTATCGTTCAATATCAAAGCAAAAAACCAACCATCGGAAGGGCTATCAGCAATGACACGTTCTGTCATGTATAAACCGCCCTAATGAAAGGATCGGCCCAATAATTGTTACTATCGCCGATGGGATTGGTTGAAATATCCCTCGATACTTCCATATCCGGGCGTGTTCCCTCTCGTTTTATTGCTTCTTTCGTTGCATTGACGGCTTCTTGCATGTAGGGAGCCGCTTTTTCTGCCCGGCCTAGGCTGTTCCATAGATAAGCGAGGGAGAGATAAATTAGAATATCATCTTTATTATCAAAATCGCTCACTTGCGTTGTAGCACTAACAGAAAGTGCCGTAGGCCACGAAGTCCAACGAAGCTGAGCTTGAAATGTCGCCGATGGAACCGGCACCATGATCGCGATATTTCCCCAGCGGGTGTAGATAGAAGGCCAGCCAGGGGAGAGATATTCCGGAACCGGAAATCTTTGATCAAACCATCGCCATGGTTTTTCCGTCATCTTCCTCGAATTCCCGAGGGAGCCGGGCGAGGCTGTATTATCAACTAAAACGAGGGAATGAATCGTCTTAATGCCAGTCGGAAGGGCGAGGAATTTATCATTCGCCCCCACTCCCGTAAACGGCACGGGAGTAGTTCCAATCTGCTGCATTTCTGTGAAATCGTAAGCCCGAGATAAGCGGGATTGGGATAGATTTAGAACATTAACAATTCTCTGTGTTGTAATATCCGTTCTATTTCCCAGTCCCGCTATAATCTCAGATACGAAATCGGATTGAGCTAGAGAACCCATCCAAGATCATCCCATTTGCCCAACCGCAATGAAATTCATAGTACCAACATTGACGGCATTAGCAACTTCAACATCGGCGTAGATAGTAGCGCCGGCAGTAGTAACTTGCGTACCATAAGCACGCAAGGAACCATCCGCCGAGTTCCATCTAACTTTATAGCCATTGCTCGAAAGCGTATCAATAACAACCGTCACGCTAGCGAGATTGGCGAAATTATTCTCAATCCCTGCGCTTGGATGGGTATTATCATAAGAACTGACATTAATGGAGCCACTAATAAAACCATAATGGCTCGCACCAATAGCAGCGGCTTTGGGTTGATCATAAGTAACAGTCGGCGCTGCCATCTATTGCACTCCTCTTAGAAGGGGAAATCACAATTGATGACGCCCGTAGCAGCCGCACCCGTCTTTACAACCGTTCCGACTTGCGGACTTGAAGCTGCGGCCGAAACCGCTAGGGCAGGATAAGTCGCACCAACTGAGGTAAGAGCATTCCCAACAGCACCGGGAACGGTCCAACTCGTATTAACTTGCTGAACGCCCTTAATCTGAATCCAGCCGTATTGAATGCCGCCAGCGGTTGCTACCGCTGCCATTGCCAAACCTGCCGCTTGCACTGTCTGCGCCCCGTCCACAGTTTGATTATTCGTATCCGTCGCAACGTAACAAACAGCATCACCCGCAGCGACGGCGTTGCTGCCACTAAACTTGACGTATTTAAAAACTGCATTCAATTCAAACCGGATGGTGCCAAGAGGCTCCATCGGGCTTGTATCAATATCCGTCAACTGAGACTTGAAAATCTGCTTCAAACCAGCCATTTCCCGATACTCCGATTACTGCGTGTTCACATTCTTCAAAACGCCCTGCACCTTGCGGCGATTTGTGACGAAAGCGCACGCCGTCACAATCTGCGCCGCACGGTCGTTAGGCTGATCGGGAATCGGCTTCCACTCCGTCATATCGAAATACATAGCCGGATCATAGATGAATTCGAGGAAGCGAGTATTTAGGAAATACATGCGTTGAGAAATAGCGGGCGTCCAGACCATCGGAATTCCCTTGAAGGTCTGGTTTTCGAAACCCGCATCGGCGAGTTTCGTATTAGTCGTGCGATAGTAGGCAAGAACCGTATCTTCGTAGAATTCGTAAGAACTCTGATCGCTGAGAATAATATCCGGCGCATCCATGCGGCGGTTGTTCATGCAATTATGAAGAAGGGTCCGCATCTTCGCCACGCCATTCACGGCGAAGGAAAGATTATTCATATCAGTCACTTGGTTTTGCCACCAAGTATACTGACTCGGATCAATGCCGCCTGCATTGTTGGAGGAGGAAGCGGGACTATCAGGGACGAGGAATTGAAGGCCATCAATAGCGTTCGACGCTGCACCGCCAGCCGCAGCAAGCTGCGTTTCAAGAGTCGAAATCAAACTTTCTTGGGTATTGTCAATCTTCTGCCGAACCCAATTGAGAATTTGATTCTTTCCTGAATTCTGTTGATCATCCACCCCAAAGCGGGTGATATTAGCGACAAGATAGCGCCAATTATACTGGCCGACAGTGAGGAACTTATAATCATTGAGGGAAACAGTACCGCCGCGGGTGATCCAGCCCACAGTCGCATTAGAAGCATAGGCTAGATTGACTTCAATAATACGCCCGCCTCGCACAGCGCGAAGCTTCCCTTTATCCTTCAACCAAAACCAAAATGGAGCGGCGGAAAAAACGTTATCCGCAACTCCTTCCCGTCGATTCTGCCAAGTCGTAGTGTATAGATCGTCAAGTGCAAGGGTGATTGAATTTACCATTGTCCTTTATCTCTCTGAAAATATATCCCCGTATTTGGCTGTAACTTCTTCAAAAGCAGCTTCCAAAGCCTGTTCCGTGCTCATATTGGCTTTCTTGGTCGAGGTAGTACTACCGGGAGCTAGCCCGCCAAAGCTCGGCTTTTTCGCTTGCTGTTTAGTGTCATCGCCAGGGTTATATTTCTTCGAGAGTTCCGCCGCCTTAGCGGGATTTTCTGCCTTAGCCAGTGCATAAACTCGGGCGGGAGATAGACCAGGACTTTCCTGCGCTATCTTCACCATCTCATCCTTCCAATCCCAATAATCTTTATTCTTGGAAGAAAGATCGGTGATTTGGGTGGAAAGTTGCTGCGCCCGAACGGTTTGATCGACTGTTTCAACCTTATCTGAAAGAGGCTTCGCGAAGGTTTTGTTAATTGCCTTCAATGTCTTGGAGACAATCATCTCCGCGAATTTGGAACGAGGCATCGTCTCAAGATCGACTTCGCCCGGTTCCTCTTCCTCTTCTTCTTCCTCATCGTCGGATTGAGAAGTCTTGGAAGATTCAACCTCACTGCGGCGTGCTTCGGCGAGAGAATTCAGCTTATTCACGCTCGCGGTAAAGGTTTCGATCCCTTTCATAAGGTTTTGAATGGAGTCGGGAGTTAGCCCCGGAGTTGGATTTGCATTCGAGTTATCAGGATTCGGGGAATTCGCCCCATTTTCATCCGCCATCTAAACTCGCTCCTTGTTGGCTTGGTTATCTTTCATCCTCTCCGCATTGCGTGCCATAGCCAACGAGCGGTAGATCATAGGCAATGTTTTTTCAATCATTGCCGGCGTTATATTTCCGAGAAGGGGGAATTTAATATCCGGTCCTTCATCGGTGAAGATGATAATGAGTTTTCCTAATTGCTTTGCCATGCTCTTATATCCATTTACCAGAATTCTTCTTCCACGTCAAGGAATCCTCGGCATAGATGGAACGAACGCCTCGTTTTTGGCATTCTTTTACTAAAGTGTTCATACTATCACAGTAGACTGGCTCCAAATCTATATTTGGATACCATCCTTCCTTAAAGAAGATAAGAGCCGGGCGTCCGTATTGCTGAACGCCCTTCCCTTTCTTACAACTCGGACACTTCGGCTTAGCTGTTTCTATCTCTGAAATAGATAGGAAATCTTCCCATCTATGCCCGCATTTCTGACGCGAGCATTGGAATTGGTAGAGGGGCAAGTATTACCGCGGCTTAGGCTCAAACACTTCTGTTACTGTAATTGTGTCTGATGGTCCGATCCAGAATGCCTTACTTTCCCCAGGAGCAAGCGCAATACCCGTTTCTTCTACATGTTCCGGTTTATCTTCGTAAGCAGGAAAACGCCTCTGAAACGTCACTCGCGCGTGCTGTTGCGGATTAGAGTCAGATGAATTTACGATATGAATTTGTGTGGTCATTTTCAATCTCCTATTCAATCAAATTCGCATTTGGCATTTGTGCCTGCATTTGTTGCATAACCTGTTGAAGCTGGCCGAAATCCATTGGATTCTGCGGCGATGTTTCGGATATTTGCTTTATCATAAGGGAATCGAATTGAACGCCGTAGAGGGAATTCAAGAGGAATTGCGTTAGAGCGACGGGATTAATGAGCGGGTTTTGTTTCAACAAACCATAGGTCTGAACTGCCTTCTGCTCCCGCAATTGCTTCGTCTCAGGAAGGGAGGAGTCAGGATCAACCTTAACTTCATACCTCCCGCTCTTAAGCATCTCCGGCTTGAACTTGACCCAAATTTGCAAACCAGCCGGGCCGACAATATCAATAACTTGTTCCCCACTCCATCTTTCAAACATAACATGGTGCATATCGGAAGTCATGTTGACGAGCATGTCCGCTGCCGCATCGCGGCGTTCATCAACGCGGATTTGCGTTGCTTGATTGACAATATTAGCTTCCGTTGCGCTTCGATCGGCGCTGCCTTTTGCATATTCCCCAAATTGATTAACGCCAAGGCCGAGAATTTCTTGCACTTCCTGATCCGTCATTTGTTCAGATTGGATAAGCCCGGCAGGAATGGGTTGTGGCGGCATTTCCCGAACGTCTGCTAGTTCACCATCCACTTCCACAACCGCTTTAACTTCGGCTGAAACTAATTTATCCTCCTCATCGGGAGTGATAGCACCCTTCTTCGCTAGAATCTTTGCAATAGTAACACGCCTATGACGCATTATCAGTGTTCGAATTTCATTCGCTTCAAGCTGCATCGGCTCAATGATTTGCGAATCCGGCACGCCCCAAAATACTTTATCGTCTTGATTGAAGATTAGGGGATAGTAAGGAACGCCACCATCAACCTGTAGATCATCATCTTCATCATAGAGAACTCGTTTATCCGGCTCGCCGTGGGGAGCCAACAACATAACCCGTTGCGTTTTTTTATCCCTCACTTCCACAATGTCAACCAAATCGCCGGGGTCTTCGCCCTGCAACTTTTCGGTAAAGCTGGTTGTGCCGGATTTTAATGCGCCAGTGTTTTTAAGACGAGAATCTTCCTGTACATCGTATAAGGGCCGTCGCTCCCAATGAGCAACCCAGCGGGCGGAATGAATATCTTGCGCCCCTACCGGAACAATAAATTTTCCAGTATGAACAGAGAGGAACCAAGGATTGTTGGCGGAGATTAGATCGTTGTATTCAAGATGTTTCGGATTTTTCGAACTTCCGCCCTGCGGCGATTCGGTTCCGAGCATATCCGGCGTGGGGGTGAATTCCGCTCCGAAGCCAAGTTTCCCAACACCCGTTCCGAACATAATTCCATTCTGAACAATCCGTTTCATCTGCTCCTTAACGCCCATGCGGACCATTAATTTATTATCGGCACGTTGGAGAATTTTCGCCAACAACATATTGTCATATCCCGGCATCGCCGGAATGATGGAAACGGATGGATTTCGATAATAAACGCGAGGAACTAAAGTGCGGAGGGTTTTGAAATAGATATTCTTCGGCAGAACTCCCGGTTTCCACAAGCCACGGTAGAAGTTCCGCCACATGTCCCACTTTTCTTCGTAGGCATATTTTTTACGGTACTTAATGCCGGCGTAGATTTGCTGCATCCACCAGGAAACGTCCGGTTTCCCACGAGTATACCCGTCGCTCATTTATTTTTGTCATCAGTCATTAAAATAAACCCCTTGCGGCTTACCCTGAGCATTTAAGATTTGCTGAATAAACCTGTTTACTTGATCTGTTTGTACTGGATCAACAATCGGTTTTTCGGGTAATTTATAAAATTGCTTTATAGAAGAAGGGGCGCTATCTGAATATGTAGGTACGTTGCTATTTTTAAGCAAAAGTGAAAGCAATGTATTCTGCTGATTCTGCTTATCAAGTGCTTTAACAGCGTAGTTAAGAAATAATTGATCTTGCGCCTTTCCTAGTAATTTTTTTTGTTCCTCCGGCGACACTTTCCCAACAAAATGTGGAAATAGCAATGCGAATAAATCTGGATCGTTTGAATAAGTTGGCATTACAACCAACCCCATTCCTTCAATTTCGCAACATCATCATTAACTCTATCGCCGATGTCGATTCGATATTGCTTTGAACTCACCTTGATTCTATCGAGAGTACGATAGACCCGTCGCTGTGCTTCGCGCGTGTAATCTGTATACTTCTCTCCGCCGCTTCGCATTCTATCCTGTACACGTCCCCGTGCGGTAGCTTTAAGAAGAACGCCATCGCCGCCGGCTGTATAGTACTTTCCTCCCTCAAGATATAAGTCGGTAATAAAGGCATGTTTCAGCACTCCATCATCAATTCCGATGACAGGCTCGCCATATTCATCATCCTTCGGCTTTGAAACGGGCCAGGGCGGGATAGAGAGGCGAACTGCCATCATCGTATCCCGCGTTAGCGCCATCTCCCGCTTAATTCCAACGGCAACTTCAAAGAAAAAATCTCCAGCCGGCTCATCTAATCCTTCAAGCAAAGCTTCAATCGCATCGTATCCAAGACGGGAAGTGAACTCCAAAGCGAATGCGCCATCCTTATTCACAATACAATTAACGTCAATCGGACCACGATATCCAACATGCCGAAGAAATGGGGTAAGTTTTTCAACAGTATTTCCAGTGAGTTTATTCCCGCTCCCAGCGTTGAGAACGATGTTCCCCATACAGCCTGTATTTTGCCCCAAATTTCCGGCGAGAAACCGCTTTTCTTCAAATGTATGGTTGAATGGCTTAATAAAATCCCGTCCGTTGAACCATCCTTCGGTGCTGATTTCAATTCCGTTCACTACCTTCTGCACTATTAGACTGGCAGTCGCGGGAATCTTATCGAGGGAATAATCCCAATCGGCTTTATCTTTGACAACCATTGTGGTTGCAGTATTTAAATTCCCATCTGGCTTAATGACAAGCCCAAGCCCCCAATCTGTTTTGGAGGGAAGATCGCGGGCTTCGTCGCGCTTTGAAAATTTGAAGGTCTCAGGAATAGAGATGCCGGCTTTTTCAAATAAGTCCATTCCAAGACGGCGGTTCAATTCCACACTCTCGACCGCCTTATTGCACGAGATAACCGGCTTCCCCATTTTTCGGAAGAGTTCTTCCTTATCTCCGAAGCCGACCATATCACAAATGATTAAATCCGCCTTCGCCAGCGGAGTTCGCCATGTCGAGACTCGATTACAAATTCCCTTCCCTGCCCGATCGAAGCGATTTTCCTTAATCCAAAGATCGACGGAATGGCCTTCCATCGAAAGCCGCTGCGCTACGCCAAGCCCATCGCCTTCGGCGGAGAGGATTAGAATTCGCATCAATTCAAATCCTGTCTTGGGATCGGCCAATTCCCATGGGATTTTTCAGTAAGCTCCTTCACAATAGACTCGAAGGAGAAAGGATTTTCCGTTTTCGCCGGTTCCCGTTTCTCCGCAATCGAAAGCGACGCCCGTTCAAAAACGAGCAACGCCAATGCAGTTGCCATCACTGTATCATCATGACATCCTTGTTCCGCTTCTATCTTCCCATCATCTTGTTCAGAAAATGTTTGAATCTCACTATGAAGAACAGGCGAATGGATAGTTGCTTCTGCCTGCAACATCCTCCTCGCATTTCCTAACATATATCCTCGGGTAGTCTCTGACGTATAAGTACCATATTGTGATAAGCGTATGATACCTGAGTCGCCAGTTTTTGAACTTCCTCTAGAATGATGGATACGTCCACTCGGATAAGCATCGGAGACAATTTTGATTGTTGTAAGGCCATGATTATTTCGCTCAATGTTGAGGTAAGCGTTGTTGAATCTTCGGCCAATTTCAATGAGAGCATTTCCAAAGGCGTCAGGTTCTTTGCGATTGGAACGCCATTCTCCAACTTGCTCTCCTTTTTCGAGGCAATAGATTTCCGCTACGCTGTAATCCTTCCCAACTCCGCCGCCGACATCAGCGCCGATGACATAGTGTAATTGCGGGTGCGGATGTCCTTCGAGAAGCCAAAGGTCGAGCGATTCCCGTTTCCAGCTTTTGGTTGGAATATAATTGACCTTCTGAAAGAACTGGTAATTAGTGGATTGGAAGCATTCATCAAGCGTGATTGGATATTCCGCCTTAAAGGCGCGAAGATCGGAATCGAATTCATCTACGATCTTAGAACGGCGCCAGTGTAATTGTTCTGGCGTTAAACTTCGCTTCGCAAGTTCAACCTCTTCCAAATCTTCATCAAGATTTTCTAGGAAGAACTCCCGTTCATATTCATTGGCGAACCGTAACGCACAGTCGGACGAATCCAGCCAATTGTAGAAATGAAGTTTCCACAATCCGCCGCTGGCCGCGCGAAGGCATTGTCTGTGATACCAATTGCCAACACCGTTGCCCGTAGATTCAACACATATTTCCCCCTGCTCCGCAGCCTGAAAAAGCCCTCTAACCAATTTTTCTGGATTGGCCCAAAACGCGATTTCAGAACAATGCAAATCGGTGATAGTGTCACCTCGCCCAAAATTTCGCGAACCGGCGGTTCCAATATAAATATGTGAATTCGTCTTAGGGAATGTAATCTCGTTACGGTTGTCATACTTCGTAACCGCCTTTGCTCCTTTCGCATTCTCCAGCATATAATGAATGCGATCTAATAGTTTTTGCGTCGCTTCCGTGTCATGCGAGACGATAACTGCACTGCGATTACGATGGAGAAGACAACGGGCCAGAAAACGAGCCAACACATAACTCGAAATACCAAGTCGTCTAGCCTTCGGAACAATATTCCGATTTGTCCATTCCGAATCAAGGCGAAGCTGATAAGGGTTGAGAATAAAATCAACATCCCTACCTTGCTTGTCGGGAATGCGAA
>Ga0134125_10000789_pt1 | contig 41459 bp, 97 predicted proteins | sample KB31751_FD_96464 | JGI IMG/M metagenome (GOLD analysis project Ga0134125, IMG submission 96464) | Terrestrial soil microbial communities with excess Nitrogen fertilizer from Kellogg Biological Station, Michigan, USA - KB3-175-1 | ecosystem: Environmental > Terrestrial > Soil > Unclassified ...
ATATTAAAACAAAACAGAAAAAAAGATTCTGGAAATCTCTTGGAAGAGAAGTAGGAGAGTTTCTTGAAGGTGACGTGATAGTAGAGCAAACGACATCTGGGGTACTAATGTATACGATTAAAAATAATAGCACATCTTCTAGAAACTGTAGTCTAAACTATGCTTCTCATGCCTATACCCACGGATTTCTATGTGGTTTTTATCCAGTGGAATCTCTCGTAACATTTAAAGATTAACACAATGCACCATCACATTATACGATTTTATGTTGAAATAAAAATCAGGAGGAAAGAGTAGTGTTCACATTTATAATGTTTGTTATATGGATTGCTTCAATTATTGCATTGGCTATTGAATATGGCACAGTGTGGCTGGTATTGCTTATTGTTACAACCATTTACTTAGCTATACGTGGCATAATATTCATTGGCTTTGATTTTGATGATTTATTTTAGTGATAAATTCAACATGCACATGGAGGTGAAAACGTGTGGCTTCTAACAATCAATTTAAAGTAGTCTTATTGAATATGAAGCAAGAAGATTTACTAAACTTCATATGGGTGTATGACCAATACGTGCAGAATCTAAACACTGATGAATATCCTGTCACAATAGAGAGCTTCTATAAAAATTTTTATAAAACTCAACTTATTAAATAATAAAAATACCGCTGAGTTGGAGGAGCAATGACTATGGATTTAATTAATATGACAGTACAAGAGAAGTTAGATTACATTATCAATAAGCTTCATAGTCTAGAAAAAGATATCCAAAAATTCGCAAGTGATAGAGCTGATGAGTGGATTGAAACAGAGGATGGATTGCGAGCAATTATCATAAAACATAATAAGTAATAAGAGGTAAAATGTACCTTTACTGGGAAGTAGGTGAAATCATGAAATATCTGCTTATAGGGCTAGTTGTGGTGTTTATAGCACAAGGACTAGGCTATGCCGTGGGAAACGTTATACCTACAGCCTTTAGTGCATCCGCAAACTCATTTTTCTTAGCTATTCTGTTTTTCATCACATATTTAGGAGAAAGTGAAAAGAATACCAAGTAAAAAGTAAATTTTATTGGATGACGGACGTAAAGCGAAGTAAGAGGAGGATTTTATGTCAAAAGAATTGGAAGATAGAATTTCTGAACTTGAGGACTTCGTAAAGGTTTACTACAACGCTTTCCTTGATTCAAGACACATCAATGAAAATATGCGTATTTCACATAATGACCAATATTTCATATACGCAAAAGCGAACAGACTGCTAGGAGAACCGAACGGCAAAAGGATTTAATGAGCATTACGTTGATTTGTAGTCCGAGTATAAGATGCATTATGCTGAAAGGAGGAAGAAATATCACCATGAGTAGATATAGGTACATCTTATGTGGTGTTGTATTGGGAACTGATAAAATATCAGACTATAGACTTATAGGTGGAAAACACATCAAAGCGCCATATAAAAGCTCATCAGGATTGAGAGTTCAAATACCTGATGACTTGGTGCTGGAGAAGTGGAGTTGCGACAACTACTCTACTACGAGAGATGAGCGAACACTTGATGAATTAGGATATGATGTGATGATATGGAACGGAAAGAAATGGGTTAAACACAATGAATTGAAAGGATTAAATCCTCACGAGTTCCCCTTTCCGATGTACGGATATTAATGGCTAAGTGCTGTAGTAAATATGGCAATACAATCTGTGTTTTAAAGGATAGTTAATATATAAGGAGAAGGAGTGAAACTCATTGAAAATAACTAAAGAGGAATTTTTAGAAAGAATTCATAAAGTCGGAGATGAAAATAAGTTAGTTAGACGATTGCTAGATGATGTTGGATACGATAAATTTCCAGAACATCTTATATCGCAATTGCACGAAAAGGCAGGGGTGAAAATAACTGTTATTACGGAGTATTCAACCGTAGATTAATACCTAGTACGACCATAGCGCAATATCATGAAAAGGAGAGAGCTCAAATGATTGAAGTCAGTATTTCGAAAGATGCGGATTGGGGTGGCTCTGGTAAAAGCTTCTCATTAGATAAAGGAGAAATAGAAATTATTCACGACACAGAGGATGGAAAAGACATAGTGCGAGTCACCATCAATGGAAAAATTGAATTTGAGTATGATGTGAATAATCCAGATGAAGAAATTGTTGGATACTTTACATCAAAAGAAGAATGGAAAGAAATCAAAAAATATATGACAGAAGAGCAAATAAGAAATATAGCATACGCTTGACTCAGCAATAAGTCAGAAGATGTGGGAAAACACTATCTAGAAAAAGCAGTCAGATATGCTAATAAGTCAATTCATATAGAATAAGATGAACATAGAGAGGTGGTCAACATGTACTATTTTTGGTTAATTCCGATACTACTAGTGGCAATCGGTCTGTATTTCAGACACAAAGAAATTAAAGAGTTTAACAACGGCAATTGTAGTTGTGGTGGAGTTTTTAAAGCGATTGCTATGGATTCTCAAGGTGGTACTGGCTGGAGCTGTAATAAATGCAATAAATCCATGTGGACATCTTGGATTAAAGTATGTAAGTATAATTGATGCGCATTGGCAAAAGGAGACATACTATGGAAGTTAGAGTGGAGAACGATACAGAGGTCAAGGAGATATCTACAAACAGAATCTTAAAAATCATAGATGCAGTTGAAACGAACAACCAATTTGGTTACGGGGTTTATTTATATAGATTTGAAGGCTTAACTGACACAAGTTTCGGATTGTATAGAAGCGAGTTTGTAGTTTGATACACAGTTCATCTATGAAGCGTGGTAAAGGAGATAAAAATATGGGAAATTTCAAAGTTAAAATTACTGACTCATTCGCTTATGAAATTGAAATAAAAGCAAAAAATAAGAACGAAGCTATCAAAAAAGCAAAAGAATACTATGAAAATGTCGATGATGGATATGTAGGGGTTGCAGATGCAAATAGCTTTGAAAGCACCAAAATTCAAATACTAAAAGATGAATGATATACAGTACGATAGTTATCTGTCTTAATTAGAATATGAATTCTGTTTTTATAAGGAAGGTGAAATCAATGAGCATTATTGAAACTCTTAAACCTTGTCCATTTTGTGGAGGAGTAGCACATCTTTCAATCAGTGATGATGAAGGAAATGATAGGGATGAAGAGTACGAAAACGACCCGTGGTCTGGACTTTCATTTAAGATTCAACATAATCACGATGATAATAAAGGGTGTCCAATAGCTTCTTATAGTGCAGAAGAGGGTGGCTCTATAGGCGTTTACCTTTATGAAAGTCGTGAAGAAGCAACCCAAGCTTGGAATACAAGGAGTTGATAGTATGGTTACAAGAGAGTATTTTGTCTGGTTTAAAAGTGAAGAGTGCCTAGTCATCAAAGTAAAAGATGATGTAAACAGACCCAACAATGACGATTGTGATACTGTATTACAACGTTGGGTCTATGAAAATTATGGAGATACAGAATATGAGTATTTTGAAATTGATTCTGTTGAGGTTATAGAACTCTGATAAGGAAGGTGAAGAAATGACAGAATTAGAAAGAAAACAGTCCCAATTGATTTATAATTTGCGAGACGAAAAAGTAAAATTGGAGAATGCGAATCGTCATCTTCTGAGGGAGAATTACGAGCTACAAGCATTTAAACATCACGCAGAATTCATCTTGTCGGAAAATATGTATGAGCAAATAGTAGAGGAAACAGAAGAACACCTGACGAGAGAAAAAGAAAATGTGCAATAGGGAGGTCAATAAATTGGATAAAAAAGAAGCTAAATTCATGATGTATGATTGGGATGAAGGAGTATTCGAACTACTACCGACAAATAATATTGTTGAATCTATTTATACTGCATGGAACTATGAGTTTGATTTGTATGAAGTTGAAACTGAAGATATCGTCTTTAGTGGTCGAGAGTGCAATGAGGCAAACTCTGAATGGTTAGAACCATATGGAATAAGAATGATAGACGGAGATAGATATAGGGTTCTGCAAGACATTAAAACTGGTGAGGTTTATGAAGCTGAGTGGCAGTCTTAATAATGAAATACTCTGCACAAAGGAGGTACTGTATGAAAAAAGTAATTGTAACAGAAGAGTATGATTCAAAGATAAATGAGCATTTGTATGAAGAAGGGCAAATGATTAAAGTCACTGAATTAGATGGATTTGAAGATAGCTATGCCATATATAGATATGGTGGGTTGGACTGGATACCGAAAACTCATGTGAAAATAGTTGATTGATGGTTGCTAGCTTATTCAACGATGGAAGGGAGAGTTGAGAATGTCTCAAGTGAACTTTAAAGATGACGAATTCTACGGATTATTACATTTTAATGTGATAGCTATGGAGTATGAAAATATGCAAGAGATAGAAGTAACTATAAACGATTTTGATGACTTTATTTTTTATATGAGTAGCTTTTACAAAGAGGATTATGACTCGCTATTTAAGGAGAGCTTAACTGTCGAATCAATAGAATTTGAAGGATTTTCTTTCAAAGGAAGACAGGATAGCGAAAGTTTCTCAATTGATATGACTGATGGATGGAAGCGAGCAACTATCATCTTTGATGAAAAGAAATTCGGTGATGTAAATATTGATAAACTAAGACGAATGAAGAAGATTATTGAGGAGTAGATAAGGAATGAAAATCAGCAAAGATAGATGTTATGTACTACTTTCTATTAAGTGGACTAGAAAAGGCACACTAATGTTTTGGGGAACAATATCAGAAGATGACAACGAACGCTCCTTTGGAGGTTATACAGATGACATAAACGCTTGTGAGAGGTACACATTCGAAGAAGCAAGAAATGAACGTCATTCCCATTATGAATATAATGACGAAACACTCGACCAATTAATGAATGACAATCGAGATGGCACTTGGATAATTCACATCAATGACTTGGGTAATTTAGGTAAGGCTGTTGTGCATTACGTCTACTAGAGCATGATACTTACCAAGTAAAACTTCAATTTTAAAAGGAGGAGAGTAATATGAAATTCAAAGTAATTGAAAATGAAATGCCTGCTTTCGAGGAAGAGTTGAATGAGTTTGTGTCACGAAAAGACATTGAAATTCTCGATATTAAGTATTCAACATCAGGTCTTGCTCCAGACGAAGAATATGGTTGGCATACAGCTAACATGCACAATGTTTTGATTAGTTATCGCCAATTTGAAGAAGTGCAATAAAAACTATATTTTAAAGGAGAATGCTATGCGTGATACAAAACCTAATGACTACACTTTTGAGATAGTGATTTATTCTTTATTAATGCTAGCTTTAGTTGGACTAGGTGTAATCGTTTATCTAGTATTCAGCAGGATATTTTAACGTCGCAGTATGACCCATAGAAAATTTATAGGTAGGGGTGAGAAGATGAAAGAGATTGAAGTTCAACAAAATAATATCAATGAATTAATTAAATTGACTCAACAATACCCAGACTTAAGAATCGTCCCTATGGTTGACAGTGAAGTTGGTGGAGATGATTTTTCTTGGTATATGGGTAATTGGGGAAAGACTGATATTGAAGAAGTTTACCATGAAGATGAAAGAATTTATTTTCGCTCTCTGGATGAGGATGATTTAATAGAGAGGAAAATGGATATTATCTTTGATGAGGAGCATGTTACTCATCAATATTTAAACGATGAAGAGCTTAAAGTGGTTGCAGATAAAGCAACAAAACAAGTCGAAGAATTAGAGTGGGAGAAAGTTATCGTTGTGTATATTAATTGTCCATAATAGATAGGAGGAAAAATATGAACGGCAGAGATTTAATCTTAGAGTTATTAGATTTACCATTAGATGCAACAATTGAAATTAGCATAGGTGGAGACGAAGTAGGTATTGCTGAAGTTAAAACACGATACGGCTTTTCTGACTATATACAAATAGTTATTGATGATAACAGAGTAGAGCTGATAGATAAAACTGATTTAGAAGAGTTGAGAGATGGCTTCGCAACTTTGATAGAGTACGCTAGAGAATTAGAAGACGTAATAAATTCACTCAACACAGAGCTTGCTCGTTTGGAAGAAAAGAATGAATAAATACATCTTTACTTTTGGTTCAGGGCATCTTTATCAAGGATTCTACCAACCCATATTTGCTAGTGATAGAAGTATTGCTCGACTTAAGATGATTGAGCTTTACGGTTTAAAGTGGGGCTTTGAGTACACAGAAGAAGAATGGAATAAAACAATTAAAGACTACTCTTATGGCAATTCTATTAATTGGGAAAGACCATTAGAAGCAGTATATTGTGATTGAGAGGTGTTTATTTTGAATCAGCACAAAGTAATTAAAATACTGGGAGAAGCAGAGCCAATGAAACACAGATTCGACCACATAATAGTGAACTACTGGGGAGTTCCAGTAGTTTTAGAGTTTAACGGTAAGAGAAATGAATCTATTGTATCATTTGACACCTTAGAGAAGGCGCAAAAACTTCAGTTAGGGGATGTGTTCATGCGATGACGAGATTAAGCAAGAGTAAGGAAGTGGAAATAAGAAACAGACTGGACGAAATTGGAGCTAGAATGTATCATGATGTAGTTGTCTTTGATGACATTCACTGGTCACATAAGACTATTAATGAATTGCTATTCATCATCTACACACTACAAGAGTGGGAGGAGGATGGATAGATGTATTTAGAAAATATGTTACTACTGATATTCGCTATTAGTAGTACAAAGGAGGATGAGTGAGTTGAGTGGAGAAGAATTAGAAATAGAAAACGTTGATAGAGCAGAAAGAGTTTTAACTCAAAAGTATGAAACACTATCTAACTCATTAGTAAAAAACTTTGAAAAAATTAGGCACGAATTAGAAACATATGAAATTGGTGAGAAGATTCTTGCTAGAGTCGGAGAAGTAATGTATAAAATTTCTAATATGGATGACATTAAAGAAATTGAAGAAGAAGTGAAATATTTGTCGGATACTTTTTACCAGTGGATATGAATATGAAAATAGATTAATAGGAGTGATAAAATGATTTTAAAATTAGTGGAAGTTAAAAGAGAAACAGGCAATATTGAGCTAGATAAAGAGAATATCAATAAGAAATTTCTTGTAAGTCAGATGCTCACAGGGAGAAGTGCTGTATTGTATTATCTGGATGAACACAATGACATTACAAATATGTACTTGAATACTTCAGGAGTTAAAAGTATTGGTATTGTATATGATATTTTGTATATGGAAACGAATAATACAATGTACAAATTTGAAATTGTAACCACAGGAGTGATTGGTAATGAATAAAAATACTACTGTTTGGATTGTAATTTATGACTATAATGTGTCAGGTGAAGATTCTATTATGGGAGTTTTCTTTTGTGAGAAGAAAGCAAAGGAATTTATTGCAGACTACGTTTTAAAGAATGAGATAGATACTGGTTATTTATATTTATTCTCTAAAGAAGTAAGTGACAACTATTAATTAAAGGAGGTGAGAAGATGAAATTGAATGAAGACTACCATTTAACATTTGATAAATACAATGTTATTTTAAATGAAAAGTATGAGAAGCGTGTAGGGCGAGGAAAGAATGCGGCACTATCTGGAGAATATTCTACTCGTGAAGTTGGATATTTCAGGTCACCTAGAGCAATAGCAGACCAAATTGAAATGCTAACATTGAATAAGTTTCAAGATTTGGAAGAGGTAGTAGTAGAATTAGAGAAAATTAAAGATGAGATGACTATTATTATTGGTGAAGCCATTCAATTTGGAAAAGAGCAGTATGAGAGAGAAGTGGAAGATAAGAAAGAAAAAGGAAGTGTCGAAGATTGAAATTAGAGTTAACTCTGCCAGTGCCGACCTCAATAAATGCTTTATATATTAACCAGTATAAGTGGAATCCTTTTACTAGAAAGAGTGAGCCTACTGGGGCAAAAATCCTATCTAAAGAAGGCGAACTATGTAAAAAGCAAATACAGTTTCATGCAGAAAAACAACTAAGTGAACAAGAATGGGACTATGAATGGACAGTAGAAAAAAACAACTTTCTCTACCAAGACGCAGTTATTTACTTTTCCAGAAAAGGAAGAGATGATAATAACGTATATAAACTCCTCAATGACTCACTAGAAAAAATAACCTATGAAAATGATTCTCGTGTCCTAGTAAGAACACAAAAAATCCTCTATGATACAAAAAATCCACGTATCGAACTAACTCTCTATCCCGTAAGCTATTCTGGAATCTTCAACACTAAAGAAGAAGCATCTAACTTTATAGGAAAATGTGAAAGTTGCACAAGATATTTAAAGGGGCGATGCAGTATTTTAGTAGATTCTTTGAGTGCAACTGTTCGTGAAGAGGTAGGGGATATTAATAATCCAGTCTGTGAAAAGTATAAGGAAAAGAAATAAAAAATAAATTTTAAGTCGTGTTGCATTTAACACTATTAATCTCTATAATTAAGTGAGAGATAGATTCTCTCCAAAAAATAAAAAACACACATAAAGGGAGAATGATTTATTATGACAGAAATTACAACAGAAACTAAGAAAATTTGGAAGCAAGCACCTAACCAAGTAACGGTAGTTGGAACACTAGCAGTTAACAACTTGGTGCATAAAACAGATTTCGCAGTATATGAAAATGGCAACCTAGTGCAAGGTCAGCAACGAACAGGAATTCAAGGTGACATTGTTATTGCAACAGCAGAAAACGAAAAGCATACAGTACGATATAAAGTGATGCAGCTGACAAATGCTGGGAAAGAAAATTCTGTCTATCCTAAACTACTAGCATTCATGAATAGTGCAGTATCCATGGCAGATTCAGCCGCTAATCCAGAGTTGACACCTTCACGAGTTGAAGCTCTAGGTAGTCTAGAGCGTAATGAATTTGGTGGCTCTGATGGACAACTTCGTTCATATCAAGCAATTAAAGGTGCGTACAATCCAGAAATCCTTCCAGCAGACAGTCAAAAAACTGCAAAAGCAGAATTCGATTTAGAAGGATATGTTGCAAAAGTAGTTGATGAGATTGACCGAAGCAATGACAATCTACCAACTGGACGTAAAAAAGTAGAATTATATGTTCCACTATTCAACTCAGTTGTTCCACTTGATTTTGTAGTAGATGAAGGAGACGGTGCAGATTATATCGGAGAGAACTTCACTAAGGGTGCTACTGTTCGAGTATACGGAGCTCTAGTCAACTATAGTAATACAGAGACGAAAACAGTTTCAATGGGCTTTGGTGCAGATAAAGTTGAAGAATTCACAACTTATGTTAACGAGAATAATATCCGTGGTGGTTCTCTATATGAGCCAGATATTCACACAACAAAAATTATTGACCAAGAGCTAATGAAAGAAAAACTAGCAGACCGTGAAAAACATCTTGAGAACCTCAAGGAGCGTGGAATGCAACCTCGTAACAACACTTCTACACCACAAACAGGATTTGGTCATGCCACACCACCAGCTACAGGATTTACTCCACCAAACGTAGGTACAGCTCCAAACTCTAACTCCGCAAGCACAGGAACTCCTAATAACTTATCGAAAGCCGCAATTGGAAAGCTATTCTAATTCATAATCTTAAGAAGTGCTAATGCAATGTAAACAACAAAAAATAAAAAAAATATAATTTTATGAATGGAGAATGATTTTTTATGGTAAAACTAGACATTTTCAACCCGCAGGTATCTAAGGTTGCAGAAGGACTAGAAGGAAAAGCAGTATTGATTTATGGAACTAACAACTTAGGAAAAACTTTGCAAGCGACACGTATGAAAAAACCATTCTATCTTGGGTAAAAACTTGCCCCTTTTATTAGTAATAGTAAAATGATAATCTATTGAACCTTATTGCTCAAGGGTGTATATCTGACGCATATGAACTATAAGCTAAGGAGTGCTAGGAAATGAGCACTAACAGATATGCTAACAGGGGAAGCCTAAGTTGGACAGCACATCCAATAAGGTAATCCTGTGCCAAGCCTGACACTCCCTTTCAGGAAGGTGCAACGACTAGAGTGAGAACTCGTAGAATTGAGAATGAGCTACAATTCGAAGCGGTAGATAAATACTTTATTTTTAAGTATTTAATGATATAGTCTAGTCCCTTTAAAATATCGGGAAACCGAGGGTATAAACGTTGAAATGGGAATTCGTGCAATCAGTGGTGTACCGTTCTTACCTCTAAATACTTGGGTTGATTTTAAACGTATTAATCAACAGCTTACCAATCCAAAGACGTTAGATAAAGCTCGTGAAGCTTATCAAACTATTATCTTTGATGAGGTATTTGCTTCTGCTCGTATGTGTCAAGACTATGTATGTCAAATGAATGGTGCAACACATATGGGAGAGGTTGCACCTCAAGGTGAAGTACGTCCTAACCTGTGGACAGCCTATCAAGCAGAATACTACACAGAGATTAATAAACTTCTAAAGAGTGGATTTACAATCGTATTTATTGGTCACGAAACACGAGATAAAGAAACTAATCAAATTATTCCTAAAGGTGATGTACGTAGTATGGAGCTTGTTCGAGACCATGCAGATATCACTATTTATCTAGCAGGAAATGGTGTAGATGAAAACAATAAAGTAATTAAATCTTCTGCATATCTAGCAGCTACACCTGATTACTTTGCACGTTCACGCTACGACTACATGGACACTTATATTCCAGAGTTTACGGCTGAAGCTTTAGAGGAAGTGGTTGCAGAAGCAGTTCGACGAGAGGAAGAGGCTACTGGCAATAAAACAGTATCTTTCGCTGAGCATTTGGAATCTGTCACAACCGCTGAAATCAACCTTGATGACTTGAAAGCAGAAGTCAATGAAGTTGGAGCATTGCTAGCAGAGGAACACTTAGACGAACTCTTAGAAGTTATTTCTCGTCATCTTGGAAAAGGTGCAATAGTAGATAATGTTAAGATTTCTCAAGTGAATGAGTTAGCAGTAGTAGCCCTAGAGCTAAAAGACTTAGCAATCAAATATAATGTCATTTAATTAAATAGTTGATTGAATAAATGGGTGTAGTTATGTATCGAAAGATATTAGCTACACCCAAATTTTTCAAAGTTTGAGGTGAGAATATGAGCGAAGACAAAATAAAAAAACCAAAGAAGTTAGCATTGGTAAAATGTCCTCATTGTAAAGAAAGCGTAGATAGAAACACAGAAGAGTTTCAAGAGCATAATAAAAGATATTACCATCAAGATTGCTTTGATTTCAAACACGGTGAAGTTATAGAAAGAGATGCATTACACACATATATAAATATATTAAAAGGAACTAAGTTTCCTTCTAGTCACATATTACGGCAGATTAAAGAGTTCCAAGAGCCACCATTTAACTACACCCTAAGAGGAATGTTAACCACTTTAAAGTTCATGTATGAAGTAGAAGGTGTTACAGAAAAAGGTGATAACACTGGAATAGGTTTAATTGAATACTATTATAATAAAGCTAGAGAGCATCATACTAATTTAATTAATATTAGTGAATCTGTAACGAATGAAACATTTAAAACAGAAAAGAAAATTGTCAGGACTGCTCCTCCTAAACCAAGAGTTATAGATTTAATAGATATCGGGGGTTTGTAAGTGACAAATTTATTGCATGATAAAAAATCTACGTTTCAACTATTCGCTGGCTTGATGGCAAATCCAGATATATTAGCAAATACTAAAGAGTATAAATTAAGCACAGATGATTTTCCAGAACAATTTCATAAAATTATATTTGGAGCAATATACAACTTACAAAAACAAGGAATTGAAAAAATCACAAGGTTTGAAGTCGATAATGCTCTTTCTGCATTTCCTAATCAATATCGTATCTACAATGAGAATAATATGAATGGAAATGACTACTTACTCAAAGTTGAGGAGTTTGGAAGTCCAGAAAACTTTAATTTACACTATGATAGAATTAAAAAATTCTCTTTCTTGCGGTCATGTGAAGGAAAAGGAATAGACATTACAGACATATATGATAAGAATGAAGTAGGCATCAAAGAAACAGAAGCTCAACAATATTTGTTTGATACGACACCTTTAGATGACATGATTAGATATGTTGAAGATAAATTTTTAACTATTAAGGACGAGTTTCTGTTTAATAATGGAGGACTGCAAGGTTCTCACGCTTCTGATGGGTTGATGGATATATTAATAGAGAAGATGCAGAAGCCATCATATGGAGCAAGTTTCAGTTCAGGGTTATATACAGCAGCTACTAGGGGAGCTAGACGTAGAAAAGTATATCTCAATTCAGCACCATCAGGAACAGGTAAGAGTCGATTTGCAATATCTTCTATGTTGGCTCTGTGCGTTCCTGAGATATGGGATAGTAAGCTTCAACAATGGGTTCAAACAGGCGCTACAGGTCGTTGCTGTTATATAGGAACAGAACTAGAAGAGGAAGAAGTTAAGATTCCTATGGTTTGCTATGTAGCAGATATTCCAGAAGATAAAATTAATGATGCCACATTAACATTTGAAGAGCAAGAAAGAGTATTGCGAGCGGTAGAAATACTGAAAATGACACCGTTTTGGTTCGAGCCTTTGGACGACTTTGATTTGAGTGACATTGAACATGCAATTGTAAAAAATATCAATAGAAATCAAGTAGACTTCATATCTTTTGATTATATTCATACTAGTATGAAGCTTCTGGCATCTATGAGTAAGTTTAGACTTCAAGAGCACCAAGTATTACTACAGATGTCTATAAGGATTAAAGAATTAGCTAATAAATATGATGTGTTTATCATGACAGCTACTCAACTTAATGGAACATATAAAGATGGAGACATGGATGATAATAGTCTTTCTGGTGCTAAGTCTATCGCTCAAAAAGTTGACATCGGGAGTATCATGTTAAACTTAAATGAAAAAGATGAGGCAATTATAGATTCAATCATGAGTGGAAGTCAGACTGGAACAGGTAAATTCTGCTCTCGTCCTAATATGTCAATAAACCTTTATAAAAACCGAGGAAACAAATGGAAACTAGTAAGACTATGGATAAACTTTAATTTGGGCACTCTTCGGATTGAAGATTGTTTCGCTACAAATTATAAGGGTGAGCCAATAAATGATTTAGAGTCTTTGTATGTTGTATTTGATGAGCAAGAAGAAATGGATTTAGACAGTCTTCCAGAAGGATTTAGAGACTATCTAAAGGGAGAAGATGTAAAAGATGCTCTTCCAGATGTGTTTAATGAAATAGCTCAAGAAGCACCAAAGCTATTCTAGGAGGGGATATAGTTGATAAGACATGACAAAGACCTCCTTAAGCATTCCTTATCAATAGAAGACATACAAACTATACTATATAAGTTAGGCGCAATGAGTGCTGACTACAGCGAAACAAAAAATGAAATTAAAGCAAATACAATATGCCATAATGTTGCTCATGGCGGGATGAATTTAACCTATTATCCAAATACAGACAATGATGACTTAGAGCCTTTGTTTCAATGTTACTCTAACTGTGGCAGTATGGATATTTATAAGTTTGTTAGAACGTCTTTCTCATCAAAAGGAATGGATATGTCATTTCCAGATGCAGTAAGCTGGGTAGCTGACACTACGAATAAAAGTTTTGGGTTTGGGTTTGGACATGCTGAAGTAGAAGAAGTTAAAGAAATTGATAGTGACTGGGACTGGTTAAGCAGATTTGAGAAGAAAGAGAAGCAACCAACTACAGAACTTATAACCTACTCTGATAGAATATTAGATGTTTTTGATAGAGGGTATTACCCACCTAACTTTTTAAATGACAATATCACACCAGAAGTTATGAGGAAATATGATATTATGTTTTATCCTTATGCAGAAAGAATAGTTATTCCTCATAGACACCCAGAGAATGGCAAGATTATATCTCTAAGGTCTAGAGCAACTAGACAATCAGATATTGATGCAGGTGTCAAGTATCTTCCATTGACAATACAAGGACATCTATATTCTAGTCCAAGCTATGAGTCACTATATGGCTATTGGGAGAATAAAGACACAATTAGAAGATTAAAAAAAGTAATCGTGTTCGAATCAGAAAAGAGTGTAATGCAGTGTGAGGCATATTTCCCAAATAATAATTTTAGTGTAGCTTTATCTGGAAGAAATATATCTCAAAGACAAGTCGACATGCTTATGGATTTGGAGATAGAAGAAATTATTCTTGCCACCGACAAGATGTTCGAAAAGATAGATACAGATGAATGTAAGCAAGACATAAACTTCATCTTACGGATGGCGAGAAGATTTACTCCATATGTTAGAGTTTTTGCGCTTTTCGATGATGAAAATAAAATAGAATACAAGTCATCTCCTAGTGATTGTGGAAGAGAGATATTGTTAGATATGATGAAAAAAAAGAAAGAAGTATTAAACATAGAATAGAGGAAACAACATCAAACTAAAAGACAATGCTATGCTGACTCACAAGCCAGAACTATTTTATGAATGGGATTTTGAGAAGAACGATAAATTGGGTTTGGATGTGTTCAAGGCTACTTATGGTAGTAAGAAGATAGTATGGTGGAAATGCACTGAGTGTGAGAGTGGTTATGATATGACTATAAAAGCGAGAGTTAAATTTAAAAGAGGCTGTTGTCCTAAGGGGTGGAGAATAAACAATTCATTAGCCAGCCTATATCCAGAAGTAGCCTCTGAATGGCATCCAACAAAGAACGGAAATTTAACTCCTCATGATGTAACATTTGGAGTAGATTTGGAAGTCTGGTGGTTTGGGACGTGCGGACATGAATGGGATGTAAAGGTATGCAATAGAACAACTAATGGTCACAATTGCCCTTATTGCTCAAATCAAAAACTACTTATTGGCTTCAACGACATGTGGACAACTAATCCCGAACTTGCTTCTATGTTATTAAATCCAGAAGATGGCTATAAGTGCACTTACGGAAGCGGTAAGAAAGTAGATTGGAAATGTTTGGATTGTGGAAATGCAATTAAAAATAAAAAAATAAGTGATGTTTATTATCAAGGAGTATCTTGTCCTAGATGTTCTGACGGGATTAAATTTCCTGAGAAATTTGTGCACAATCTGCTCAGGAAATTTAACATTGATTTCAAGTTCGATGAAGCCCAGAGCTGGGCACAGGGGAGAAGATATGACTTCTATTTTGAACATGAAGAAAAAACATGCATCATTGAAACACACGGAGAGCAACATTATAAAGAGGGATTTAAAAGAGTAGGAGGAAGGTCTCTCCAAGAAGAACAGGAGAATGATAGATATAAAGAAAAATTAGCAAAAGAAAATGGTATTGATAAGTATATTGTAATTGATTGTAGGTGCTCTACTATTCAGTGGATTAAGAGTAGTATATTAAATAGTGAATTGATAGAAATTATTGATATGAATAAGGTGGATTGGGAAGAAACAGGAAAAATATCTACTAAGTCCCTTGTCAAAGAGGTGTGTGATTTATGTATGAGTGGAATGAAAAGTGTTTCTGAACTGGAGGTATATACGAAGTTGAGTAGAGCAACCATTCTCAAATATCTCAAAAGAGGTGTAGAAATTGGATGGTGTGATTATTCAAGAGAAGAAAGTTTGAAAAATACAGGAAAGTCTGTACGCAGAAAAGTGGTGCAACTCACTTTAGACCAAGAATATATAAATGAATGGGAAAGTATTTCTGATGCGTCTTTATCCTTGACTGGAAAAAGAGACTCTGCGACACATATAAGTGCTACATGCAGAAATAAAAGAGAATCGTTCAAAGGTTTTAAGTGGATGTATAAGGAAGATTATGACGAGCCTATGACCTCCCAAGATTAAAAAACAAAACAAGAAATTTTAAATTGAGTATAAACCTAACAAGATGAGGATGATGGTGATGGACACGGAAACTTTATTATATATTGATAAATTAGTTGCAACAGGAGCTATGGGCTGGAAACTTACAGATGTAGGGACATGCATGGAAAGCTGGGCTGACAAAGACGGTAAAAATACTTATATTTTATCAGACTCATTCAATCCTGCAAGTGATATAAACGACACATTAAAAGTGTTAAGTAAATTTGAGAATTATTCTATTGAAAAATATAAGGATGAGTTTAGCGTATATATTAATTCAGGAAAATGTGCAAAAGATGCTTATATGCAAGATATTGAATTAATATACTATGCAAGTAATCCATCTCTCAATCTAGCAGTATGCTTAGCAATATTAGAAAGTATTGGAATAGATACTAATGACTTACTTGGTGGCATTGACAATATAGTCCACTAAAGGTAAGATTATAAGGTAATAAATTTCTATAAAAGAAGATGAAAAAGAGGGATGTAAATGACAAAAACTAGCAATATTTACAAGGTTCCAATTGGAGATTGGTCAACAGATGGACATGGGTATTGTGAAGAGTATTTGATTGAGGCTAACTATTCATTAAAAGAAATGCAAGAAGCCTACAGAAAGACATGCGATACTTTAGGAGTGTATTTGCATCAAGAGTGGAGCGAAAAGAGTAGGCTTCATGGTAATGAAGATTGGCGAACAATGTTGTGTGAATATGAAGATTCATCTATTCACCCTAAAGCAGTGAAAATACTAGTTGAGAACGGTTATGAATTTTCAGTATCTGAGGAAGTCCTTGAAGAATATATTTATTTTAATGGACAAGATACATTTGATTTATTTATGTGGTTCATCTCGTTTAGTTTGCCAGATGATTTCCACTACAAAGAGCTAGACATTCAATCAATAAGTGGATATTGGGGAGACTTGAATATTTCTGTGGGATACGGAGTATTCGAGTAAGCTGCTAGTAAATTAATTTGTTCGCTACTCTTGGTGGGTAGCGAATTCTTCTATACAGTCAAAGAGAAAAAGGAGAGAGCATAGTGAAGTATTTATTTAAGTTCTATTGGAATTGTGGAAGAATGGGTCATGTAGAAGGATTATTTGTGGCAACGGAAAAAGAAGTGAGTGATGCAATGGGGGAAGAAATATACTTAGGGGAAGTATTGGGAAAGCACTCGCAAATCTATGGAACTATTGATGAAAATGATATTACGAAGCTAGATGTATCCCCAGAAGCAGTTGCGGAAGTTTCTAAATATCTAGGAGATAAATGGTCTGGATATAATCCACTAGACTATGTTAAAACAACATGTGAAGATTGTGAAGAGGGTTATACTGCTGATGAATGGTGGTGTGAACATAGAGAAGAGTATGATAGAACCCTATGTCATGAATGCTATGAAATAAGAACAGAAAAGGAGAATGATTAATATGACAAATATGAGAGTAGCTAAAGCTTATATTCAAGGATTTGATATAGCGAAAGAGTTAGGTGTTGATAGTGGAGCAATAGTAACTATAGCAAAAGACAGTCTTTTAGAAGATGGTTCGTTAGAGCTCTTAATTTTCTCAGATTCCATGAGCAACGAGTGGATGAATAAGAGTTCATCCATAAATGACTTAGACGGAACTCCTCTTAGTGCAAACTTAAGACGACAAAGGGTAGGAATAGGAGGACGGAAAGAATGAGCTATATTAAAAGAATAGCGAGCTTTGACAGACAGGATTGGAAGCATATCACATGGCTTACTAAGAGCTTCTTTACTTCATTATTTTTAAAATATGATTGGCATGATGCAAAAGAAGCGCTGATTTTTATTAAGATTCATTTGTACTATGATTCTACTAGAGTAGAAGATAATAAGTAGAGTAATAGGAATATAGATTAAAAAAGAATGTATAAAAATATAAATATGGAGATGATTGAAATTTATACGCTCGGAGATAGTAGTAACAGCTTACTTAATATCCTTGGAACAGTTGCAAAAAATCGTAGCATAGAAGATATCGAAAAATTTCTTAATCCATCTTCTTCTGATGTTATTCATTATAGCAAATTAAAAAATATGGATTTAGCGGTAGAAATGCTAGAAAAACACAAAGAAAAGGACTCAGAATTTGTAGTCGTAATAGACAGCGACGGAGATGGATATACTAGCAGTTGCATTCTATACAGATATCTAAAACGTCTAATTCCTAATATTAAAATAAACTATATTATGCATGAAGGAAGAGCAAACGGATTAACAGAGCAAATTATGGAAGAGATTAACAAGTTAAATCCAGATATTGTAATTTTACCTGATGCCTCCAGTAATGACCTCTCACAGCACAAAACATTGCACGAAAAAGGAATAGATGTCCTCTGTCTTGACCATCACGAATTGACAGGTGAAGAATCTAAATTTGCGGTAGTAGTCAACCCACAATTGTCTCCAGAGCATAAAAATAAGCAAATATCAGGGTGTACTGTGACTTATAAATTCCTTAAAGCTCTGGATGAAGAGTATGGAAATGATTGGGCAGATGATTACTTAGATTTAGTAGCATTGTCGAACGTATCTGATGCCATTGAGATAGTGCATCCTGATGTTAGATATTTGACATACAAAGGATTTGAGAAGATAAACAACCCTTTTCTTAAGGAGTTGGCATTTAAAAATGCAGGATGGACAAAAGGCAAGCTGTTTCCTCACGTTCTCAGTTGGTCTATTTTACCAAAACTGAATTCGCTTATTCGAGTAGGGAGTGCAGAAGAAAAACTCGATATTTTTGAAGCTTTTATTGGGATGGAGAGAGAATTTTATAATACGCGCACAAAGAAAACGGAGTCGCTAGTCCAAAAATCTGCGAGACTATGTACAAATTCATATGCTAAACAGAAAAGGATACGCACTAAATTAGTAGAAAAAATAAAAGAAACAGTAGAAAGAGAAGAATTAGATAAGAATGCAGTCATTTTCCTTACCTTAGATGAGTTTCAAGAAGGGTTAGCAGGTTACATCGCTGGAGGTTTAACAAATGAATATCATCGACCAGTAGTGTTAACTTCGTGGAACAAAAAAGAAGATATGTACACAGGAAGTTTACGTGGATACTCTGGAGGAGCTATCACAGATGTTAAAGAGCTTCTTGAAAAAACTGAGTTGTTCTCACTTTTGGCGGGTCACGGAAACGCGGCAGGTGTCAAGATAACAAAAGAAAACTCTTTAAACTTAAATGAGAAAATTAACTCTGTGCTTCAATTTGAGACAGAAAAGAAATCTGATATAGAAGTAGATTTTGAGATTAAAGGGTCATCCTTGAGCAGTGCATTGATAGATAGATTTGAGGAGCATTCAAAATTGTGGTGTAAAGGTTTTGAATCTCCTCGGATAGCAGTTACAGACATTGAAGTAAGAACGTCTGATATACAAGTAGGAAGCACTATGAAGTTTAATAAAGGAAATGTGGAAATAGTATCTTTTAGTGTAGACCCTGAAATTGAAAGGCTGACACTAGAAAAAGATTCTATTTTGAATTGTACGATTCTAGGAACAGTTGGAATTAATAGATTTTTAGGAAAAGAGACCTATCAGTTGGTCGTTGAGAAAATAGTCGTTAATGAAATAAAAGAAGCCCCAGCAAAAAGAAAATTCCAATTCTAATCACTCACTATTCCTCACACTCATATCACTACTATCACTTCCCCCAACATCGACCACAAAGGAGTAATCGCATATGACTTTAAAAAGAGCATTGTTAGAATCCTTAATAGAAATGAAATCCGACATTATGAAAGAGCTAGAGAGAGAAAAAAGAAATATAAAACAAAGCGAAGATAGACTAGAAATAATTAATAGCGCTATCACCAATCTGCAAGGTGAAGTAGAATTAAAGAACCTAGACATTTTAATCGTTACAGATAATATTGAGCATTCTATAAAATGTTGCAACAAGTTAGATAGCCTATTAAATTATAATATAGATGAAAAATCAACTGTAGCATACACTACAATTAAGTCAAACAATGTCACATATATTTTCCATGAGAAAAACATCCAAACCATAGGAATGAGATGGAACTATCTTTTAAATTTAACGCAGGATGAAGCTTTGAAAAATAAAGATTTGCATAAAACTCCTCCTCACCCTGTCTCAAAAGACAATAGCTACTGGAGTGATACTTTCGAAGTGTTGGACAAATTGGAAAAATGGAGTAAAAATAAATATGGTGGCTATAATAAATATGTTTGACAACCAATATAAATAATGTTACAATCCTATTATGGAGTTAAATCCTGATAGGATTTTTTCTATATAAATTTAGGGGTAGAAATGAAAGATAGATTGACATCAGAAGTCTTAAAGTCTATTAAAGAAAGACTAGACAATAGTAAGCATACGGAAGAGGATGTAGCACTACTACAATGCTACAGCAAAATAAAAAAACACAGAATGGTGGAGTGGCGAATGAAAAAAGTTACATTATGGTACAAAATTACTCGCAATGGAAAAGGGGATGTTATGAGCACACCGTTTAACCACCTTGATGACGGATGGAAAGAGGAAATTCATCCATTGCCCAAATCTAAATCATATACTAATCAAGTAGCATGGGGACGTGAAGAGTGGTTGAAACAGTGGGCATACTTGACTGATGATTTTGTAGTAGAGAGAGTAAAGTTGCAGTAGAAGAAATGAGGGGGAAGCAATGGACATTTATACTGGAAGTAAGATTCAAGCACAAACGCTAAAAAAAGTTGAGCAGGAGCTTGGACATAAACTTACAGAAAATGAATTGAAGGTTTTTTATAAAGCCACAAGAATTGCTATGATAAAAGGCTATGACTACGCAAAGAAATAGGAGTGTTAATATGAACGAAGTGCTACCAAAAAGAGTGTTACTTACTCTTGGAGAGATAAAGCGTATAGGAATATTTGAAGAGTTTTGTGACTCAGAGAAATTTGATAAGAGAGGAATAATCACAGGAGTTTCAGATGATGCGATGTTTTCAATTAAATCTAAATTATTACCAGATGGATGGGTTGTGGCGGAGACGTAAGAATAGCGGAAATAAGAGTGTGGATAAGTCGGTAAAACAAATATTTTATTGGGTAATATTATAGATTCCCTATTGCTTTATTTTTAATCATTTGATATGATGAATATAGATAAAGCAATAGGGAATCTATTTTGCTAGATTGATAGATTAAATAGGAGAAGGAGAGCGATAAGTATGAGTGCAATTAAATCAATTTGGATGCCAGTAAGACGCTATTTATTTTTAGAGGACGACGAGAAATTTCATAGGTCTGATATAATGACTTTAATAGGAGTTTCATCAATTACCATAATTACTTTACTAGTGTGTCTATTTACAGTCGCAGGAAACTATTAAAATTTAACATAGAATGGAGAGAGTAATATGAATTTAAATAAAACAGAAAACTTTGCAATTGATATTGCCAATATGGCATTTGCTGACATATCACAAAAGAAGCAAATTAAAGAGGCAATAATGAGAGAAATAGCTCTATCTTGTCTACACTATTCAAAAAACCCGAAATATAAGGAAGAGATGGATAACTACATTCAGTATTTAAGAATGAAAATGGCATATGAACCATTTTAGGCGGGAGATTTTAAATGAAATTGAATGGAGGAGATAAAATGAAAAATCCAGCATTAGAATTGTATAGTGAGCTATTACAAATGGAAAAGATTACAGTCAGCACTGAGGATTCTGTTAACTTACTGAAGGCAATGAATAAGGCTTTGTTAGCAGGTACGAACCCAGCAGCAATTGTAAGTAAACTGCGCAAAATGGAAGAAGAAGTACAAGACTCTTTAAGTGGTAGAAGAGTGTCTGATATGGAGCATGCACAGAAAATGAATTTATAGGAGGGTGTAGAAATGGGAATGTACTATATTTCTATATGTCATGATTGCCAAAAGCAAGTTCGTTATATGGATAAATGGACAGAAGAGTCAGCAGTGGAATGCCATGAAAGTTTTAAGAAAGACCATATAAAATGCAACGTTGAATTAGGCAATGATTACATGGACGACTCAAAATTTTGGAACTATGTCAGAGTTGATGATAAAAAGTACATTGAATAAAAATAAAAAATGAAAATTAATGCAAATTTGAACAGGAGAGATAAATAAGAATGAACACAATTTATATTTTAACTCAAGGTGATTATAAGTATAAAAGCACTGTTTTAGTTACTACTGATGTGAAGCAAGTGGTAAAGAAATATGTAGAAATTATTGTATCAGATGGATATGGCAAGATTTTTGATAATCCTTATATTGAAATTTGGAAAAATGGATGCGAGGAAGAGTATCACTATAAAGAGTTTCATGAAAATAATAACAATGAGAACCAAATTGTTAAATATCTGAGTAAATTAGGAAGAGAAATTATCCAATAAATTGCGTATTTTAAAACGTATCAGATAAAAATTGTTGAGTAAGGAGAGAGGTAAATGACTGAAAACCAATTGCATGATTTTGTGAAAGAATTGCAAAGAGATTCCGTAGAATTGACTAATTTTGTTGCTGAAAATGCAGAAGAACTAACAGGAGAAGAAATTGACGAATTGGTTGAGGATTTTGAGGGTGATTATTTAAGTTTGAGGGATTTTGTAATCAGAGCATTAGAAGATTAATAAGCAGTATGACCATTAAGTATTATAAAACTAATTTTAAGGGAGGAGTATTAATATGATACATGGATTGATAATAGGATTCTGTGCAGGAGCTATAGCAGGGTACATCTATAGATGTATGAGATTCGAATAAATTGTATATTTTAAATGGGGGAAACATCGTGGGGAATGAAAAAATAATTATTAGGCAGTATGTAGAAAGAATGTTAGACTTGTGGGAAGACAACGACGATTTAGCGAAGTTTGCATCTACGGTATCCGTTTTACACAACAGTGGATACGAAAAAGAGTTTATTCATAAAGTTATGGAAGAGTTCAAAGAGAGCATTGAGACGTCGTACATGTGTTACGGTGGCAATTAATGAAAGACTTATTTGAATGGAGGAGGAAATCATGAAACTGATGGATAGTGTATTTGAAACAATGGCTTCAATATGCATATTTCTTGCTGTCAGTTCTCTTAGCGTATGGATGCTAAGTGGAGGAGTTAATGATTGGGGAGTTATGCATAAGATTTCAATGTCTATGGCTCTTGTTGGTTTAGTGTGTTCTATATTAACACTTTTATTTCTTGTGGTGTGTGGAGCATTTTGTCTTGTTCAATGGTTATATCAAGGAGGATTAAAATGAAATATATCTCACAGCTTACAGTAGAGCAAATAAGAGAAATAATGGAAATATACGCTCCTTCACATACGTATTTAGAATATGAGCGCTTTGAGAGGTACTTGCATGTATCTGTGCATGATTCAGACGGATGTGAGGACAATTACAGTATACATGACTATGATGTACAAGTATTCGACTGGATGGGAGGAGGAGATTACTTAGAGCGATTCAGAGAGAAAATGTTGCTCTGGTTCGGTGAGCAGTATGCAATTGACTACTTATTAGGCTATTGAGAAGAATAGCTATATGCAATGTTGGTAATAATATAATATAAGGGAGAGATAGTGATGGATAAAGAGTTATATGACAAAATTTTAACGCTCATGGCAATTGATGTAACATATGAAAAAGAATATGGTAGCAGATATGTGAAACAGGAAGTGTTTGATGAGTTACTAGTAAAAGCAAATGTATTGGCATGTAACGAGGACTATATTAAAGAGAGATTAAAAACCATCATGAATCAACTAGAAAAAGAACTTATTCAATAACTTGCATTTTTAACAAGAAGATGTTAATATTATTATAAGAAGATTTGATAGGAGGAGAAATTAATGACTAACAAATGGGGCTTACAGTTTACTGAAATTGACCATGAGAATCAAAAATTTAAACTACTACTCTATCTAACAGCAGATGAAAAACAAGCAAAGAAAACATTTGAAAATATTAAAGCAAAATTTAAGAGAAATGAAGGCGAAGCAGATTGCTTGATTGACCTTATTGATGTAGATGACGGTGATTGTATTGTAGATGACTATCCTTTAACTAAGATGCAACTTGAAATGGTTGCTACACTTTTAGGGTTTGAATTGAGCAAGGAATGTATTAGAGAGGAAGATACAGAATGAAGAAAAACAGAGATGAAATGCAGAAAATAGGAGAAGAAATCAGTATGTCCACCTACCACATTCAAGAAGCAAAACAAATAGGATACGAACTTGCTGAAATTATGGCAGGTATTAATACTTTAAATGGACTAGTTGAAGAAGGATTGCTAGATGCAGAGCTCTACAAGGATTATGCTTTGCGTCAAAAGGGAGACATTAAAAGTTTAATTGCTAAAATTTATGCTAATATGGAACTAGATAAAGTTGAGTGTATGTTTGATGGTGTATTTGAGAAGGAGGTTTGATAGAATGTATATTTTAAAAGCTACTCACAAAGGAAGCTGGTTTAGGAGCAATGATGCGTATAAAGAATACAACACAGAAGAGCAGGCACTAGAAATGTATGCAGAAATAGTAAATCAATATCCAAACTCTATTGAAGTTGAAATATTTAAGTCTGAAAAAATTGAATTGTCAACTCATATTCTTGAAGAAGCTCTTAAGCGTGAAGAGGAAGAATATAAAATGAAGATATTTATGATTGAGAATGGTATTTATGAGCATATCGAAGTAGACTTAGACAGTAAAACAGTAAGAAAATATCATCTAATAGATTGATTTAAAAGGGGTGAGAGAGATGAAGGTAGGAAGTCGCTTTATTGTAGATGGTGATTATTATTATGGGTCTCTTGCTGGAGAGACAGGAGTTGTAATAGAAATGGAGGAGAACGAATACTATATTAAAGAGGTACTATTTGATAATCCTATTAAACAAGAGTTGTATATTGAACAAGGAGAAAGATGTATCGACCCAATTTGGCTAATCAGTAGTAATCAAAAAGGTATGAGTGATATAGAGTTTGAAGATAAATTAAAAGAAGCATTAATTTCACTGCTCGAAAGAGGAGAAGTGGAAATACATTCTGATTTGGAAGATGACTATGGAAGAAAGATAATAACAACAAGAGTTATTATTGACGATAAAGAGATATACTCTAGGAGAGTGGATGCTAATGTCTAAAATTTATGTTGTGATGTGCTTGGGGGAACTTGCAAGTGATATGTATTATATTAATGAGAATGATGCAATCAAAGAAGTAGAACTAGCTAACATTAATATGGGCGGAGACTTTTGGTATAAAGAGCTTGAGTTAAGTCAATGAAACTATTTTACAGAGGATGGGAAAGATGAAGAGATACTTATTGTTTGAAATCACCGCATTCTATCCAGCTGGAGGAATGGACGACTTGATGGATTCTTTTGACACATGGGAGGAGCTCGATTCATATTACGAAAAACATGGTGTCGAGAATCTTAATGGTGAATATCAAGTGTTTGACAGAATAGAGGGAAGAGTCTTTAGTTATCCATCAAAAGAAGATATGCATGAGTAGATGAAAACAAGATTTTAACAGACAACAGACATAGAAAAAGCAGAGGATTAGTTTGATGTTTTCAACGAATTTTTCGAGGATTCGTCTATTCCATCGAACTAAGTTATATACTGTTGATATACTATACGTCATAACGGGTTCGACCATTAGATGTTTCATTCAATACACAAACAGTGAGGGAGTGAAAGGAATGGGCTTAGATGTTTATGTTAGCGGTTCAACAATGAGTCATCAGATTGACCAAGAAAAGTATTTCAATAAAAGACTATATAATAAAGATAGATATAATCGCTTTCACATCGACCTGCCAAAAGCATCAAGATTATCAGGTATGTTCAGAGAATACGGAATAGAGTTCGATGAAGATTGCTTTTATGTAAAGAAAGACGATGTACTCAAATTGATGAATCAAGAACTACAACTAAATCCTTTTGATTACAATAAAGACTCTTACGATACGAGAGCCTATTATTTATTGATGTTTTACTTAGAGGAAAACAGAGGGATAATAGAAAGCAATAGCAAAGATGAATTTGTTCTTATATTTGAACTATCTTACTGAACAATTCGAAATCTAATGTGACACAAGGTCGCATACGAGAAATAAAAAAATGGAGGGAGAGGTAGTATGCTGATTAAGGACGAACACTACGCTAGAGCGTGTCAGGATGCCAAAGATGATTATTTTATTTTTGGCATTAATCGGACAGATGAAGACGTAAACGAACAAGCGGAACGCTATAGACAGCAAGATAAAAGGAATGTTGCACCAGAGACACAAACTACGAAATAAAGGGGAATTTATATGAAGATTTTTCTTGCCGAGTATTTTCTTTTTGGAAATCTAACAAAAACAGTAGTGTTGGCAGATGATATTAAAGATGCTATTGATTTTATACTCAGTGATGATGTTGTAGCTTCTGATATAAATAGTTGTCGTGAGGTTGCTGAAAACGGAAAAGTTCTAACTTGGCATCAGCCAGATTAATTACACAGTACGAACATTAAGTGCAGTAAGAAAGGAAGATGAAAATGGCGAATACAGAGGATATGAAGTTGAAATTCACAGTCATTAAAAATGAAGAGGTTTTGTCTTTACCGAAAGGTGAACTATGGATGGAAAGGTTAAATAATATTAGTGATGCTTTAGATGTTCATCATTATCGGGAAGAACCAAAAAAATATCTCGTAATCAACACTGATGAACCTTATGCAGATGAAATCATTGAAATATTAAAACGTAATGGTCATTGGGGATAATCCACAGTACGACCATTAGTTGATTCAATCAAGACACATTATGCATCGTAGAGGGGTGAGAGAGTGAAAGAACTCAAAAATGTGGCTATCTTAAAGGAAATAGGACTGATTACATCAAAAATAAGCTCTTTAAATAGTGAAATATCAGCGACTTGTCATCAATTATCTGGTAAAGACGAACAGGGCAGGTGGAGGTTCGGAATTGTTTCAGTTAGCTTTCCGGTGAAGGGGAACAGTAAGTTAATTGGTTTGCTAAAGTCCAATGATTATACGGTGAGAAGAGTAAAAAAGGCGCAAATTGATTATCAGTATGATGGCTATGTAATGTGGACTATTGCTGAAAAGCATGTTGAGTTAGAATAATAAACTATATCACAGTACGACCAAACTGGTTATTTCCAAAATGGAAAACACCACTCAATAGGCTGTATAAAAATAAAACTGAATAATATCACGATTTTAAAGGAGTGTCAGGAATGAATATGGATAAATTTAGTGACTCTAAATGTAAATGTGATAATTGTGATAACACTGCATCCAAAGTTATTAATATGGATTTAAATAGAGTGTGGTTATGTGATGAATGTAGTGAAACGATAATTAGATTGCTGAGTAAATAAGTTGCAACTAAAATGTGATGTGGAATAAAATAACAATTGTATTGGAGGAATGAGCATGTTATTAACAAAAGAAGATTTTAAAGTAGGTCAAGAGGTTGCATGTAAACACGTTGGCAATAAGGCGAGATATGGTGCAGGTGTTGTTACCTATGGAGAGGTTACGAGAAGTGGTAAGAAACTGGTAACAGTTCAATTAAGCAACGACAATAGTATTCAGTTTGAATTCGAAGAGAGCTTTGAAAGAGACTACCTATTGCAAAAAACCAATATGAGTGGAAATTATGAGCTATTTCCAAGCAAACAAGATTATTTGGATTATGAGGAAAAGCAAGAAAAGCTATCTAAAATTCACAACGCTGTTTCAGTAGTATGTAAAGTTTGCAAATTAAATATTGACCAAGTTAGAAGAATTTATGATATTGTAAATGAGTAGAAAATTATACTGGAGGGAAAAGAATGAGAGAGATTAACACATGGAGAACAGTTCGAACCACTTATATTTATGACGATGAGTTAGAATTAGAAATGCATAAGAAAATTATGAATGGAAGAGGGTATCACGTATTGTCGAAGAGCTTTGAGCCCCTTTATGTGAATAATGATTTAGTGGTAACATATGAGATAAAAGACTTAGTAGACGATATTGCGAGATTTTAACTAGTTAAATCATGGTTTTATTTTGAGAGGAGGAACTTCATTGCTAGACAAGGAGCAGCTGAAGGTGCTTGATAACTACTATCAGTCCAATATCAAACCTGCCTTTGAAGATAATAAGGAAGAACTAAACACTTTCATGAAGATAGCTGATAAGCTCTGTGAATCAGAAGCGGTGTTTGAAGTTACATTCGAAGATGAGGTTCATCGGCAGTGGTCGTGTGAATTTATATTCAGTAACTTTAATGATGCAAAAAACTACCTATTAAACAAAGGCTTCATAGAGAAAAACAGGTTATTTTATAGAGAGAATTATAAGTGGAGTTTATATTTAAAGGCATACATCACACCAAAGAAAGTATATAGCGAAACAGACAATAGTACACCAGAAGGAGACTATTAAACACTATGCTAGCTATTAGAGATTTGTATTCAGAGATTGGCGTAGAAGAATACTATAGTGAGTGTCACTTAGACTATAAGAATCCTCATGAATCTATTATTAAAACTCTCATAGAAAAGGCTAAAAATGATAGACTAATTGGCAAGAATGTGTTAGACTTATGTTGTGGTACAGGAGAGGTCACTCAATTATTGAAAGGTTACAATGTCACAGGAGTAGACCCTTATATGAGCAAAGCATATTTTAATAGAACAGGAAAAGAAGCTTTAAATTTATCCTTTAAAGATATTGTGGAGGGATGTTTAAAGGATAAATTTGATACAATAATTTGTAGTTTTGCATTGCATCTTTGTCCTAAATCAATGCTTCCATATTTGCTATGGAATTTAGGGGAGTGTGCTAAAACATTGATTGTCATTTCGCCCAATAAGCGTCCAGATTGTGATAGTGTATCAGGTTGGATGTTAGTAGATGAATATATAGAAAAACGAATAAGAATGAAAATTTATATGAGAAGTATGATTACCTAACTATTGAGACACAATACTACTGAGGAGAGGATTAACAAAATGAAAAACTCAAACGCAATGATGGTCTATTTTACACAGTATCCGAAGAAAACACAGGATTTCATATTTCAATAGTAAATGACAAAGACGTAGAAGTATATGGATATACAAACCCCCTTACGAATCGAAAAGATGCAGAAACAGCATGCGTTCTTCTAATGGACACATTTAATAAAGCTTATTCAATGCCAAGATATTGAGTGTGTAAAATAATGTTTTTATTTTAAAAAGGAGAATATACATGAGAGAATTATATCAAGTTGTGAAAGAAATGAATATCTACACAAAACAGGGAGTAGACCTAATCGAAGAAGCTTACAACATTGTAAATACTATTGATAAAGGTCTAACAAAGGAAGGTATTACGATTTTAACAAACTTTGCAGATGAGTTCCCATATGAGTTCAAGGAATTAATGAGAGAAAAAGAACGAGTAATGCACGGAATTAGGATTTAGAGTAAAAGAGACTTTTTATTAGCTAAGGACACAGAGTGAGATAAAAAAGGAGCATGGAAAATGGATGAGAAAATAATTAAAGAAACGGTAAAAAAGATGTTTGCTACTGGTGAAATACAAGTTGGTGTAAATATAAGTGATGTAGATGAAAACGAGTTACGCATTACTGTTTTCATCACAGATGGCGAAGAAGATGTTCTGCAAAGCGCAACCGATTTTTATAAAAAAGGAAGAGAGAGTGCAATAGAATGAAGATTTATATGGTTAGATACTTCTATCGAGGTTCTGCACAGAAAGCCGTAGAAGCCGAGAGCAAGGAGGATGCCATAGAGAAGTATGATTCTTGGAAAGAAACAAGAGAAGATAGCGATAAATACAGCAAAGCTCATGGTGCATATGAATTAGACATATTAAAGTGATAAAAGAATTGTTTAAAGGGCGGTGACTAAAATAGAAGAGTTACTATTTGTGATAAATGTTGTGGATTTTGCTTATGAAAAACCTATTGTAAAAGTTGCTTACGCTGGAGCAGATATGAATAAGGCTTATTCTATCTATCAAAAACATATTGCGTGCAGTGACAGAACACAAGTAAATTTAGAGCTTGTGCAAGGAGATAGTGTAAAACGATTAGAAACACACCACTTTAAATTGTAGCAGTATGAGGAGATATAAATATGAAAATAACTCAAATTGAAATAGAAAATTATTGTAAGTCGTTCCTGATGGAAAGTTATAATTTAGATTTAACGATACCTATAAAAATAAACTCAAGAACAACTACTACGCTGGGTTCATTTATACATTCTAAAAAAAATGGAGCAATTCGCCTTGAATTTTCTAAAAAGTTTTTTCAAAATGGTGAAATAGTAGACATATATGATACTATGAGACATGAATGTATTCACTATGCTTTATACGTGAAGGAGAAGCCTTTCAGAGACGGTGACAGATACTTTGAAGATGAACTAATAAAATATAATACAACTAGCACTGGTATGACTGATGTAAGATATGAAAGAAATGTCAGAGTATATAGCTGTAAGTGTGATGAGCATATATTTTTAGCTACAATAAGACCAAGTAAGTGTACAAAGTGTAATAGTGTGTTAGAATATAAAGAAAGAAGAAAACAATTAATGTGAGGAGAGATTAATATGCAAGAATTAGAGATGCAACTATTAAAAATGTGGGAAGATGCGGGGATAAAGGCAATTTATAAATACAAAAATAGAATTAATGCTTTTAGGGAGCCTCTGTTTAACATTGAGCTGTTTAATGACTTAACTTACAAAATGTTCAAGGATGTAGAAGATACAGCGAATAATGCTGACTGTCTTTATGTAGACTATGCGGTAAGTGTTGAAGAGCTAATACAAAATAGATATACGGAGGAGAGGTAAGTATGAATATTAGTGCAATGTTTGAAAATAATAAAGTTATTGTAGCTTATAATCTAACAGATTCAGAGATGGACATATTAAAACATTTGAAAGAGCATGGATTTTTGGAGCTTCGAAATAGTTCAGCAACAGTCACATATAATTTAATAGACTATGGATTTATCGAATTAGATGACGACTCGTGGCACTTTACGGTTACCCTAACGGAATTAGGTAAAATAGTTATTAAATCTATGGAATAGGAGGTGAAATAGAATTGGAGACAATGAAAAGAGTTAAGCATAATGAAATTATGGAATTTATATACGATTCAAAAGAGCAAAGAGAGACGCATATTAACATAATGAAATCTAATGGTTGGGAAGCAGGAGATAGATTGAAGAGACTACACCCCAATGTTAGCATTTGGGGTGCAACAAATGAAGACTATGAGTGGTTTGCTGAGTTTTGGAAGTGTCATGTATAAATTTGGAGGTGGAGAAAATTGAAATTAAAACACAGTGATTTGGGAAGTCTGCGTCAAATTGCAGACGCTCTATGGAAACAGATGAATCTTGAAATTGAGAGAAATGGTTATAGTGAATTAACATATGAAATGGAATCATCGGCATATGGTATTTTAGATATTATTAGCTTAAACAATGTTATTGAAGAAAGTATATTTAAAAAAGAAGAATAAATTGTGATTCTGAAAACTATTGAGATAAATGATAGATTAACACTTGCATAATAATAGGGGAGATGATATGATGTTAACTGTAGAGATGGTAGAGTTTGAAGATTTAACAGAGGAAGAGCAAGAATTACAACCGAACAATGGCAACGGTAAAGAGTGTGCTAATTATATTAAGATGACTAAAGATGGTGAGACAATTATGATTCTATCTGATGCGGTAGAACGAGAAGATGCAACATTCTCACGCGATTTTAGTAATGTGATTGATGCTATTGAACTAGCATATGAAATTGGTATGGTTGATGGAAGAGACGAGAGTATTAAATAAAAAACTATTAATATATCACTTGACGAGTTGATAAGTGTATGATATATTAATAGAGAAGTTAAGAATACAATAAAAAACAGGGAGTGGTTAAGATGAGTGAAAAAGTAGAGCGAGCAGTAGTGCAAGGAACAGTAACATTTACTGTAGATTGTGATTTGTTAATTGGGTTAGTTGAGCCAGAAGTAGCCAATAATAGCCATCTGTTGATAATGTGGCTACAGGATAAGGCGTTCAAGATGATTGATTCAGCTTCAGTAGAGGTGGAAGTTGAATATAATGAAATTGTCAATATTGCAAAAGAGACCGCTGATTCATACACAGACACTATCATTGGAGCAGGAGACTGGAAGAGGATTATGAAAGAAAATAAAGAATAATAGATTTAAAACATAAAATAAAAAAAACATAAACACTAGGAGGAATAACAGATGACGATGGAATTTAAAGAATTTAAGGAAATCCTACAGAAAAACTTTGCAAATATCACAAAGGATACTACGCACTTATTTGAAGTTAGTGTAGACATGGATGAGATGTGGGAATTGTATCAAAGCAGTTATCCAGAGGGTACAAATATGGTGTTCCGAGAACGCCGTGAGATGGATTGCAGTTGCTGTAAAAACTTTATTAGAAATATTGGCAATGTTGTTCTTATTGAAAATGGTAAGATTACAACTATTTGGGATGTTGAGACAGGAAGCGCGACATTTCAGCCTGTAATGGATGCACTATCAAACTATGTTAAATCTAAAACTATTAAAGATGTATGGGTAAATAAGATTAAGAAGTTAGGTGTTAATAATAACTTTGAGAAACTTGAAAATGGAACAGTAACTGAATGGCATCACTTTTATTTAGAGCTTCCTAATAAGTTTGTTGACCATAGTGGGAAATCTGAGGCAGATGTGAAAGGAACGCTTAGAACTACACGAGATGTTTTCAAGCGTTCACTAGATGAGATTTCAGAAGATAGTCTGCTTACTGTACTAGAGATTATTGCTCAGAATTCACTATATAAAGGTGAAGAGTGGCGAAGTGCTCTAAATGAATTCTACAAATACAAGAAAAAATATGACGAACTAGAAACAGATAATGAAAAAGATGTTTATGCTTGGGAGAATTCAGTCAAAGCTGGAGGAGCAATTGGTAGAATTAAAAATCATAGTATGGGGACTCTACTGATTAATATTAGCGAAGGAGTGGAGTTAGACTTAGCAGTAAAGAAATATGAGCAAATTGTAGACCCTGAAAACTATAAGCGCAGTAAGCCTGTGTATAGCCAGAAGATGCTGGATGATGCTAAGAAGACTCTTGAACAGCTTGGTTATTTAGAATCGCTTCCTCGTCGTCATGCAGACTTAGAAGATATCACAGTTAACAATATCTTATTCTCTAATAAAGACTCAGCTAAAACCATTGGCGGGTTGGATGTTTTTGGAGAAATGTCTAGTGATATTGCTGTTAATCCTAAGAAATTTTCAAAAGTAGAAGAGGTTTCAATTGATAAATTTGTAAGTGATATTCTTCCAACAGCAAAAGAGATTGAAGTATTACTAGAAAACAAACATGCAAGCAATATGGTCTCACTAATTGCTCCAGTAAATAAAGATGCAAAATCAATGTTTAAATGGGACAATCCATTTAGTTGGGCTTACTCTGGCAATATGACGGACAGTTCTATGAAAGAAAATGTCAAGTCTGCTGGAGGAAAAGTCGATGGAGTATTGCGCTTCTCTATTCAATGGAATGACAACGAGTTTGACGGCAACGATTTAGACGCACACTGCATTGAGCCCCATGGAAATGAGATTTACTATGGAGATAAACGGAACTATGACACTACTGGTCAGTTAGATGTTGATATTACACATCCACGAGAAAACACACCAGCTGTTGAGAATATTACTTGGACAAATAGAAGCAGAATGAATAAAGGAACTTACAAATTCTACGTGAATAACTTTGCTAACAGAGGTGGAAAGACTGGATTTAGTGCTGAAATTGAGTTCGATGGTCAAGTCCATTCGTTTGACTATAGCAAAGAGCTTAAAAATAAAGAAAAAATCTTAGTGGCGGAAGTTATTTTTGATGGAGAGAATTTCAGTATTGTAGAGAAATTGCCATCAAGTGTATCATCAAGAGAAGTTTGGGGATTGAAGACTAATCAATTTGTTCCTGTATCCGTAGTTTCATATAGTTCGAACTACTGGAATGAGCAACAAGGTATTGGCAATAAGCATTTCATGTTCTTCCTGAAGAGCTGTATTAATCCTGAACAACCCAATGGATTCTACAATGAGTTCTTAAATCAAGAGTTAAATCCACACCGTAAAGTTATGGAGGCTTTATCCTCAAAACTATCAGTTGAAAGTGTAGACAATCAGCTCAGCGGTCTAGGTTTTTCTTCTACTAAGCGAGATGAGTTGATTGTGAAGGTGACAGGAAAGACAGAGCGGGTATTGAAAATTAAATTTTAATTGAGTAACAATGAAACACTATATATAAAAATAAAAAAACCAAATTAAAAGGAGAATGATTTATTATGACAAACACTAACTTATTTGAGGTTGCAGTACGAGAAAAATTACGGTTCACTTATAAGGGATATCTGTCAACGGAAGACGTCTGGGACTTATCGGTCAGTGAACTGGACACTATCTTCAAATCATTAAATTCTCAGCTAAAACAAGCTCAAGAGGAAAGCTTGCTAAATACAAAAACAGCTGAAGATGTTGAGCTGGACACAAAAATTGAAATCATTAAACACATCTTTAATGTGAAAGTTGCTGAAGCGAATGCACGTCTACAAGATAAAGAAAAAGCTGAAAAGAAACAGCAAATCTTAGGTCTCATTAAGAAAAAACAAGACGAAGCAACAGAAGAGAAGTCGGTTGAAGAGCTACTAGAAGAGCTTGCTAAATTAGAAGACTAATAGTATAATGAGAGAGGAGAAATCCTCTCTTCTCTAATAAGTTTTAGTAAGGAGCTAAATATGTTCAAAATAAGAGCAGTTAAACGCATACTTCCCATTATCTTTGTTTTAATATTGTGGGCAATTGGAAGTCAATTTAGTAGTCCTTTGTTTTTACCCCAACCTACAAAAGTAGGGGAAACATTTTTAGGGCTAATTCAAAATGGAATGCTTATAGAATCAGTGAAAGTTTCCTTTTTGAGAATAACTTCAGCAACAATCTTAGCAGCGACCATTAGTATTCCGATTGGACTTCTTGTGGCAAACTACAAGTTCATTGATGATATAATTACTCCAATTACTAGTTTCATGAGATTTATGCCAGTGACAGCATTTTATCCTCTGTTGATTATGTGGATTGGAATTGGAGAGCTAATGAAAGTGTCATTTCTATTATTTGCGACAGTGTTCTTCTTCTTACCAACAGTTATCTTAGCTGTAAAAGATGTAAGTGTTGATTTAGTAGATACGGCTAGAACAATGGGGATGTCGAAATTAAAAGTAATGACTAAGGTTCTTTTACCAGCCTCACTCCCTTCAATATCCCAATCTTTCTTAATGATGTATGGGATTGGATGGACATATATCATTATCGCAGAGATGATAAATACAAATGTTGGATTAGGATACTTAATGAACATTGGTTCAGCACGAGGAAGAACGGATATGGTATTCGCTGCTTTAATAGCTGTTCTAATTGTCAGTTACATTTTTGACACTATTGGTAATGCTACTATTAAAAAAGTGTTTAAGTGGAAGTTTATTCGAAAATCTGAGTAATCTATGAGGCGGTGAGAACAAGAATGATACAGGTAGATAACTTGAGTGTTTCTTTTGGAAGCAATAAAGTCCTAAACAATTTGAATCTTGATTTTGAAGATAATAAAATATATTGTGTATTGGGTCGTAGTGGTACGGGCAAGTCAACGCTATTAAGAAGTATTGCTGGATTGATTGTACCTTCTGACGGGAAAATAGTTTACAATAATAAAGAGATTACAAAACCAAATGAAAATATATTTATGATGCATCAAAACTATACAAACTTTCCTTGGAAGGACTGCATGGAGAACGTATTATTCCCAATAAAACTTAAACGAAAAGCTACTAGAGAAGATTATATCGAAGCTACTAAACTTTTAGTTAGGGTTGGATTGGGAGAGCACATCAAGAAGTATCCAGAGCAACTATCAGGCGGTCAAAGGCAACGCCTATCTTTAGCCAGAGTCTTAATGAGCAAACCTAAAGTAATCCTTATGGATGAGCCATTGAGTGCCCTAGATGATAAGACAAGAGAAGAGATGCAAGACCTTATAATGAATCTTCAAAAAGAAACTAAGAATACAATTATTATGATTACTCACAGTAGGGAAGACGCCGATAAAATGGCTGACCATATAATTCAATTAGAAGGAGAGAAAGTAAAATGACAAAGAAAAAATCGTGGTTAGAAAAATTGAAATTAGTAGAAGTAGAAGAGGGTTTTAATCAAGATGAACTGATTGAGAGTTTGCAGACACAATCACAACAGATGGATGCATATATTCCACCTCAAGAATTCTCGCAAGCAATCTATCAATTTACAGAAGAAGACTTCTTGACAGTAGAGGAAATCTATGGGAAGATTGAGATGTCAGATTTAAGCAAGTCAATCTTCAAGATTGAGGAGTTTAAGAAACATTTTCCTGACAGTCTGCCTTCTGAAGTAAAGCGTCAGACAGTCATTGGCATTTTAGAGGCAGCTGGACTAAGTTTAGAGGAGTTGATTGAAGATGCAGAAGGGCGGATTAATGCTCTCAAAGGAGTTTCAGTAGTAACCAATGAAAAAAGCAATCTAGTTGTTATGGAGAAAGAGGAAGAGATTGATAGTCTACTGAGTAAGATAGACTCTCTGAAACAAGACAATATTGATAGAAAGACAGCACAAGAAAAGCAAGATAGCTTAATTGATGAGGAATTGGACAAGATTGGTCAAATTTTAAAGTTTATCTCATCTAAATAAAAGGAGGAAATAATATGGAAATTATTGTTTTAGGAATTATTGTTATTGTATTAGCTGGAGTGTTCATTTTTGGAGGGAAACCTCTAAGAGTATTACTCAAGGGATTTATAGGGGTATTTATTGAAGATAGAGCCAAAACTCCAGAAGGTGCGGCTGCGGTCTATAATCAAGTTATTGATAAAGCTCAAAACGATTATGCTATAGCTCACAATACTCTTCAAAAAGTTGCAGGTCAATTGGACTCTTCTAAAAAGAGTGTAGTATCTACCAAAGATAAAATACAGAAATCAGAGGAAAAATGCGAGGCATTTGCGAAGGCTGGTCAATTTGATAAGGTAGACTTATTTGCTGAGCAACGCGACAATCTTATCGAGGAATTGGGGAATCATGAGAGAGCAGTTAAAGAACTGGAGCCAATTTTTGAGGAAGCTAAGCGTATTAGTAATTACTTAGAGAAAAAACTAACACAATTAAAAGCAGACAAAGTTCGCGCTATCAATGACCTTAAATTAAATAAACAGCTTAAAGATATGTATGATGATATGGAAGAGTTAAAAAATACTACAAATATTGATAAGCTTCTAGGCTCTGTTAAAGAGGGAGTGAAAGATTCTCGCGAGCAAGCGGTAGGAGCTAGAGTTGTACACGGCAACAAGTTATCTACTAAAATTTCAGATGCGGACGAAGAAGCAAAAAAGCTAGTTAGAAATGATTACGCTGAAGAATTGAAAAGAAAATATCAAAAGTAATATCACATATGACATGAGAAAAGGATGATGAAAATTGAAGATGATGAAAATGACCTTTGCTGGAAAGCTTCTTGCTTTTGTTTTAGCTATAATGGTAGTTCTTGGATGTACGTACTTTGCTGGAGGGTTTAACTTCTTAAAAGATGTAGGGAGCTCAGTAGTTTCTGATGGTGGTAATTCTGATAATGGAGTAGCCAAAAAGAATGGCTCTAAAAAATCAAAAGCATCAGATGAAATCAATATTTCTATTGACGAATGGATTGGTTGGTCAACAATCATTTCTGCAAATGGTGGTTTAAAGACACAAAAAGGCTCTATTTTTGATGAGTTAGGAATTAAAGTTAACATCAGTGTTATTAATGATGCAACACAATCTTCAAACGCATTAATTAAAGGAGATATTGATGGTGCTGGATACACGGTTAATCGCTATGCTTTCTTATATCCTAAATTTAAAGAGAATGGTGTAAATGCAGTAATGCCATTCATTACAAACTTCTCTTCTGGTGGAGATGGAATCATTGCGAAAGACAGCATTAAGAGCGTAGAAGACCTTGTAGGTAAGAAAATTGCAGTGCCTCGCTACAGTGAAGCACAAACATTGGTATGGTGGTTGTTGAATAAATCAAATCTAACTGAAAAAGAAATTGAGCAAATTCACAATGACATGGTATTATTTGATACTCCAGATGACGCAGCTAAAGCATTCTTCGCTGGACAAGTAGATGCAGCTGCAACATGGCAACCATATTTGTCACAAGCACAAGAAACAACTGGAGCTCGACTATTATTCTCTACAAAGGCAGCACACAACATTATTCTTGATGGGATTGTATTCGATAAAAAATTCCTAGATGAAAACAAAGAGCTAGTTTCTAAATTCATAGAGGGTACGTTACTTGCTATGCCTCTATATAAAACAGAGTTCACATCGGTTAAAAACTCAATGCCACTATTCTCTACTGAAACAAATGAGAGTATTGCAGAAATGGCAAAAGATGCAGACCTTGCTGGTTATGCAGAAAACCTTGAGCTATTAGCTTCTACAGCTAAAAATCTATTCGTTGATATGAGCGACATTTGGTCAGCACTGGGTGAAAAATCCATGTCAGAAGAAGTAGATAACGCATTCGAAACATCTACGTTAGAGCTACTATCTAATAAATTTGACTCGAAAGAAGTGCATGGTGCTCCATCGTTTACAGAAGAGCAACGTCAGCAAGCTCAACAGGTTGATAATGTTGAATCTTTATTGAAGAAATCTGTAACAATTGAGTTCCAGCCTAACTCAGCAGCTTTCTTGGATGCTGAACAAGCGTCTAAAGTGTTAGATGAATTTGTTGGAATTGCTAAGATTCTCAATGGCTCTGTCATTCAAATTGAAGGCAACATTAATGATACAGGAATTGGTGAAAGTGAAGCTGGTAAAAAACTGTCCTATCAGCGAGCAAAAACTGTTTCAGAATACTTGAAGCATAACGATGTTGACCCGTCACGATTTGTTATTGTTGGAAACGGCATTTCTAAACAAGTTGGAGATAATAAAACAGAAGCAGGTAAACAACAAAATCGTCGGACAGACATTTTCTTTAAAATAGTTGAATAATTGAAGCTTACTCCTCTAATTAGAGGAGTTTCTTTTAAAGAAAGCATATAAATTATAATTTAAATGGAGGAACATAAATGACAAAAGTTATGAAGTTGAATGTATCTTACGATGGCTATTATGGTGGGAGTGTTGATGAAACTGTAATTCTACCAATGGATATTAATGGAGTTTTATTTGAAGAGTTAGAGGAGAAAACATATAGTGAAGCAATATCTTTAGGAGAAATTGCAGGAAAACATAGTGACGAATACGGCGATTTAACAGTAGATTTTATTGATTTAGATGAGCTTTCCATTAAACAAGTAACAGACTTAATTAATGAATCATACTATGGTGAGTTTGAAGTTTACTTTGAGGGTGCAGAAGAGAGCCTGTTTGAAGACTCAGATGAAGAAGATGATAAAACTATTGAGGATAAAATAGATGAAATCTTTAAGAAGTATAATGTAGTACGTCCACGATGGGGAACAACTAATACTATTTACGGCAAGTTTATTGAACAACTGAAAGATAAATATGTAAAAAGCTTTAGTGATATCACTGTGCTAGAAGAAGACTATGATAAAGCTAGTAAGCTATTAAAAGATAACAATATCAAAACTTACGAGTGAGAAAGGAAGTAATAATGATGAAAGAACTAGATAATATTAAACAGCTAAATGAAAGGCGCGAGGTATTAGAAAAAGAGTTGAAAGATATTGTAACTGAGATTGTGCTATATAATCTAAAAAATGAATTACAGAAGCCATTAAGTGATGCTGGAATTGAAGTGACTAGCATTGAATGGGATTTCTATCCTGAGTCAGATGATGAGGGTGGAAGTATTTACTATCCGTCAGGATTGGAAATTAATACTGTTGACAACAAAGATTTAGAAGGAGTTACAATTAAGGAAGTGTACTATGGCGATGAGTATGACACAGACGTAGACGAATTTATTCGAGAGAAGCTATCTTATTATAGCTCTGATTTATATGATTATGATATTTATGAGATTGTGTTTAAGGAGGAGGATTGATATTTCACATCCCCTAGTTCACGCCAAGAACTCTGCTAAGAGGTTTGGAGGAGTACCAGACGATTATATTGAGATACACCAATGGTTTGATATGTCGAAAGAAGCAATGTCAGATATGCGCCATAGAGCATTGAGACACCACACTGTAGGAATTTATGATGCAGAGAGACTGTTTGGGAAAAGCATCGTCAACTCCGATGGCAAGGAAGTATTTGTGCGCTACATTGGAGAACAGCACATCCTCGAAGATTTAGGCTTCATTCCGAGTCTTGAAGATTGGTTTATTAATATGGAAATGCAGAAGTGGATGATGAGTCGAGATATGAGAATCCATAAAGCAAATAAAGCTAAAGATAAACTGCCTAAGAGTTTAGTAGGTAAAGTGAAATAATGGACTATACAAAAGAAGAATTAGATGAACATCTCAATGATGCTGACGCAGAATGTGAGCATGAATTAGACCCTAATTGTTACAGTGGAATTAAATGCTTGCATTGTAGTGGTTGGTTTTGTTATTAATATGCAAAGGAGGGGTATTATGTACGGTAAAGACGAATACTTAGAAATGCTAAAAGAAATGTTCACGGATAATGTCAACTATCCATTTGATGGCTCAGAGGAAGTCTCTGATTTTAAAACTTTCATAGAGATAGTATTAAGTGAGGCAGATAGTCTATATTCAGATGAATACCACTACAGAGAATATCCAGAGTTTAAAGACTTTCTATATACACATCATGTTGACACTATTGCTTATCACGCTTATACTGGTGAATATGACTATTGATAGGAGGATGCAAGAATGAGAGACTACTTAGATGAAGATGAGATATTCCTATTAGATAAAGCTATCGCAAATCCAGCGAAATATTTAATTAAAGTTGACAATGATGATGTGTTTGTTGTTGATATGGAAAAAGATGAATTTGTAGACGACTTTGGCTTGTATGGACAAGATATGATAATTGCTCTACTGAATCACATTGGAGCATCGGCAGAAACCGTGTAAACTAGAAAAAATGCAAATATGTCAGTGTCTGATTCGTCATAGTATACTGGCGTATTCGCATTGGTACAAGTCAGTAAAATCAGACTTTTATTGGAACAATAATCCAAATCACAAAATGAGTCTAGGAGGGGTAAAAATGGAATATGAAGTAAAAAAAGAAATTGAAATCACACTAAAACTTTCACAGAAAGAATTCAATACTCTTGTTTCAGGACTTGGTACATCATCACACGTTGATAGAAAAATAGTTGCTAGAAACAGTGGACTTTCCATTTTAAAGTCTGAGGACGATGAAGAATTTTATTCTAAAATTAAACAAATA
>Ga0134125_10000790_pt1 | contig 41414 bp, 38 predicted proteins | sample KB31751_FD_96464 | JGI IMG/M metagenome (GOLD analysis project Ga0134125, IMG submission 96464) | Terrestrial soil microbial communities with excess Nitrogen fertilizer from Kellogg Biological Station, Michigan, USA - KB3-175-1 | ecosystem: Environmental > Terrestrial > Soil > Unclassified ...
ACCGCCTTTGAAGCCAGTGTCGGCGGCGGCACTCTGACCCTCAGTGGCGGCATCAACCTGGGTACCCAGACGCACTTCAACCTCGCCCTCGCTGCCCGTCAGGTGCGCTTCCGCCTCCCCGCCTCGCTGCGCGATACCGTCAACGCCGACCTGGTCTTCACCGGCACCCCCGAGTCGGCCTTGATCTCCGGACGCGCCCAGGTGCTGCAGGTCGCTCCCGTTCCCGGCTTCGATTTCGCCACCCTGGCCACCGATCTCTCCACCCAGGCCGTCACCCTGGCCGCGCCCGACAGCTTCCTGCGCAATCTTCGGCTGGAGGTGGCCATCTCCACCCCCAACCAGATCGCCGTCACTTCGCGCGACTTCAGCCTGCGCGCCAACGCCAATCTCAACCTGCGCGGCACCGGCGACGATCCCGTCATCCTGGGGCGGGTGGACGTCACCAGCGGCGATCTCATCTTCCGCGGCAACCGCTATGTTCTGCAGGCGGGCACGCTCGACTTCATCAACCCCACCCGCACCATCGCCAACGTCAACATCACCGCCGATACCACCATCAATCAGTACAACCTGCACCTGCGTCTGCAAGGGCCGGCCGACAACCTGCGTACCACCTACAACTCCGATCCCGCCCTTCCGCCCGCCGACATCATCAACCTGCTGGCCTTCGGCCAGACCACCGAGTCGGGCAGCGCCAACCCCCTGCCCGGCAACCTCGGCGCCGAGACGCTGGTGGCCGGCGCCGTCACCAGTCAGATCACCGATCGCGTCGAAAAGATCGCCGGCATTTCGCATCTCTCCGTGGACCCCGTGCTCGGCGCCAATCAGCAGGGCAACGGCGCCCGCATCACCCTGCAGCAACGCGTCACCGGCAACCTCTACGTCACCATCTCCACCGACGTCACCAGCACCCAGCGCGACGTGATCGAGATCCAGTACCACTTCACCCCCCGCGTCTCCATCACCGGCGTCCGCAAGCAGAACGGCGGCCTCGGCGCCAACCTGCAGTTCAAAAAAACCTGGCACTGACCCGCTGCTTTGTCCAGCCGGGCTGACCAAGCGCGGCTGAGATGTCGGCAGCAAGTCACAGCTTCATGCCCAACAGGGGAGGTTGCGGCATCCGCTTGCGGTGCTGGCCATGCCTGCCCCGCTCCATGCGCCGATGCCAACGCCGCATCTGCTGGTCGCTGATGCCCAGGATCTCCGCCTCCTGCCACCAGGTCAGCTTCTTCGCCATGGCCCTCAAAATCACTTCCTGTACCTTCATTGCCCGCTCCACGGCGGCCTCGGGGTAGACGTTCATGCTCCGCATGGTCGTCTACCCACACCGCCTGCAAAAGCGGACACTTCACTTGCTAATCGAACCGGACATTTAGAATGCTAACGACAGAGGAATTTTAGCTCTTGACACTTAAATCGCGGCGTGATACCAATGGGCCAGGACGAGGTCAACATGAGCAGGTTTCCAGCCATGTCGCTAACCGTTCAATGGTTTGTTTGCGCCATCGCTGTCGCACTGTTTTGCCTGGATGCCGCCCTTGTCCTGCAAAACCGCGGGTTGAAACGTGAACTTCGTTCTGGCGGAACCTCCCTCGCGCCACCCCTCGGCGCCACTGCCCCCGGCATCTCCGGGATTAATTTGGCCGGGCGTCCGGTAACCCTGACCAGCCTAAATTGGCAGTCACCGAGACTCCAAGGAGACCCAAGATGAAACTGCCTGCACTGACATCTCATTCTGCTGCACTCGTGGCAACACTACTAGGTCTGCTGTTCGCACTTTGCGTCGGCGCGTCAGCCCTCCAACTGAAAGCCAGCTCCGACTACTCGGTGCGAGCCTGTGGCACAATCCAATGTTCCTCCGATGCGGACTGCGAAGGGACGTTCTGCCCCTTCTGTGACACGGCGGTGTCCGGCACCTGCCGCGATCATCTCGCCAATACCTCACATTGAGAACTATGCACGCCAACACCGTCGTTCTGGCAGGATTACTGTCCGTGTTCTCCGCCTCCGCCCAACAAGCCGAGGTGCAGGTCCACGCCTATGCCTACACGCTGCCGCCCTTGGTTATTGCAGCCAACACCGAGCGCGTCGTCGTGGACGCAGTGGCGCGGCGCCCCGACGGTTCGCCGGATGAGGGTTTGACGCGCCCGAATTTCCTCATCACCGATAACGGCCAGCCTCGCGCCCTTACGAGTTTTTCCGTCCTCCGCGCTGCATCGCCCGGCCCGGCTCCACCGCCCAGCACCACGAGTCAGTCGCTGTCCTCCGCCGCACCGGGATCGCGGTCCGTCGCCCTTTTCTTCGATGATGTCAACACCGAGGGCACGGACCTGCAAAATGCCCGCAACGCGGCCATCCGCTTCGTTCACGAGTCCCTGGGGCACGCCGATCGAATCGGTATCTTCACCAACTCGGGCCTGGGCGAAGTCAATTTCACCACCGACGGCAGCCGCCTGCTGGCAGCCATTGCGACGCTTTCGGCTCACCCCCGTGCCACCCGCCGCTCAAGTGACTGCCCGCACCTCACCGATTTTCAGGCGTTTCAGATCGCCAACCACCGTGGTGCCATGGCCCTGAACGCCGCCGTAGCGGAGAAAAAGCGTTGCGATGAGCAGATGGGCGTTGTCGTTGACGACGGCAGCCAGATTTACAATGCCGGTCACACCATGGCCGGCTACGACAACCCGTCGGAAGAGGTGTTGGTAACCGCCAACGCCCTGTGGGGTCAGGCCCGTGCCGCGGCCTACTCCACCTTGACCTCGTTGCGGAATGTGATCACTTTGTTGGGACAGCAACCCGGCAGCCGCATGTTGCTGCTCTCCTCAGGCGGTTTCCTCAGTGGGACGCTGGAAACCCTTGAGGATCACATCGTGCGGGAAGCACTGCAGGATCAGGTGGTCATCAATTCACTGGAAGCCCGCGGGCTGTACACCCAGGGTCCGGGGCGCCCGCCCGACTATGTGCCCGATGTGATGAAGCTGCCCATCCCCGCCTATGCCTACGAGGAGAGCTCGATGCTGTCCGAAAATGAGTCTCGTGACGAGGCCATGGCCGACCTGGCCGAGAGTACCGGCGGCCTATTCTTCCACAACAACAACGACCTCTCGCTGGGCTTCGATCGCCTTGGCCTCATCCCCGCCGTGACCTATGAACTAACCTTTGCGCCTGGCGGGATCGCCCATGACGGCAAGTACCACAAACTGAAGGTCGAGATCACTCCCAAGTCAAAAGACATCATTCAGGCCCGCCCCGGATATTTCGCCCCCACCCCAGACGCGGCTCCCGGCGTCCAGGCGCTGATGGATGCCGCCATGCGCGATCCCGCCGCCGACTCCGGTCTGCCCGTTACCGTTTCCCCGCGCTCGGCCGCCGGCAAAGTTACCGTGAATTTGCATCTCGATTCCGCCCACCTTCCATACCAGGGCCAGAAGGGACGTCACCGGCTCACCCTGCACTTTATCGCCGGTCTGCTCGACGCGCATGGACTGTTCCTTACCGGCAAGGAAGCAGAAATGGACATGGCCCTCAAGAACGCCACTTGGCAGCGCCTCGTGTCGCAAGGGCTGAACACCAACCTCACTCTGGATGCTCCCCCAGGCTCCTACACCCTGCGCGTAGTCGTCGCCGCCAATCCTCAGGCCCTCTTCGCCATCTCACTTCCGCTCTCCATCCACTGACCCCGGCCTGTAACTCTTCCCGAGGGCTTCGCTGCGAGCCGTCTTTACTCTTGCCGCAAGACCGCGATGGGGTCGGTGTGCCAGGCCTGCCAGGCGGGGCGCAGGCAGCCGGCGGTGGCGAAGGTAAACAGCAGGGTCAGACCCGCCATCAGGCTCAACGGATCCATGGTACCCACGCCAAACAGCAGGTGTCCCCAAACTCCTCCTAGCAGGTACGCACCGATGAGGCCGACCACGGCGCCCGCGGCGACAAGAAATAAGGTGCTGCCAAAGACACCTCGCGCCAGCCTTGCGGGGTGGCGCCCAGCGCCATGCGCACCCCCAAATCGCGCTTTCCGGCCGCCACCCGCTGCGCCGTGATGGCGTAGATTCCCAGTGCCGCCACCAACAACGCCAGCGGGCCAAAGAACCCCATGAGAGCGGCGAGAAAATCAAGCCTCTCCAGACCTCGGCCTACCGCCGTAGTCATCAGTTCCGGCGCCTCCACCGCGGGCACGGCCGCCGCCAATTCGTGCAACACCGGTCCGGGGGCGTCGGCGGTGCGCACCACCAGGGAGACGAAGGAAACCGGAAACTGCTTCAGAGGGACAAATATCTCCGGCCAGGCCGGTGCTGTCAGGCTGATCTGATGTATATCGGCCACCACCCCGACAACAGTGCACACCTGGTCATCATCCTGCACGTATACCTGCTTGCCGATGGGCGCGCCCCCGGCGTCCATTTTTCGCGCCATGGTTTCATTGACAATGGCAACCAGCGGCGCGTGTGCGTGGTCACCCGCGGCGAATAATCGTCCGGCCATGAGATGGGCACCCAGCGTGCGGAAGTAGCCCGGTATAACCATATTCAACGCTGCCCAGGGTCGTTCCGCCGCCGGCGGTGCGGGCTGACCGCTGACCAGGTACGGCGTGGTCCAATGCAGGCCATGTAGAGGCGGTTGCATCGCGGCGCTAACCCTCTCCACTCCGGGCAAAGCGCCGGCCCTGGCCAGCACTTTGTTGAAAATACGCCTGCGCACCGCTCGGATCATGGCTGACGGGAAGAGTAATCAGCTGACCCACCGGGAACCCCGGATCCACCGCCAGCGCGCGCGAGAGACTGCGCCCCAGAAGTCCGGCTCCAGCCACGACCACCATGGCCAGGGCGGCCTCGATCAACAGGAGACCGGCATGGAAGCGCGGCCGGCGAGCTGGCCCGAGCCGCTGGCTCAGCCGAAACCGGGCGGCGGTCAGCGCCGGCGCCAGGCCGACCAGTAAGGCGGCGCACAGCGCCGAGCCCGCGGCAAACGCGAGCACCGTGGCATCATCTGCGCCTGCTGCGGGCGCGGGACCGGATAGGGCACCCGCGTCAGCAGCGGTACGGCCGCGCGCGCCAGCAAGGCTCCCAGCCCACCGCCGACACGCGTCAACACCAGCGTCTCGCATGCCGACTGACGCAGCAGATCGCTCCCCGAGGCGCCCAGCGCACTGCGGATGGCGAACTCCCGCTTCCGTCGGGCGGTGTGCGCCAGCAACAATTGGGCGAGATTGGCGCAGGCCAGCAGCAGTACCAGTCCGACCGCGCCAAGCAACAGCCACAGTTCGCTGCGGTACGCACCGTTGAGATATTGATCGAGAGGTACCGCGGTCGCCGTCTCGCCACGGTTGCTGACTGGGTACGCCGCCGCCAGCCGCCGCATCACAGTGTTCAGATCTACCCCGGCCTGCGTCCGGCTCACTCCCGGTTTTATCCTCGCCAACACCGCCAAACCGGGGTGGTTGCCGCGCGAGGCGAAGCTGGGATCGGCGGCCTGTGACCCCAGCGCGGCATAAACGTCAGCGCTCCAGGGCATGTCGGTTGCGCTCGGCTGCAGTACGCCAATGACGGGAACAGCATCTCCTCCCACCGTCAGCGCTGGCCGATAACGCCCGCATCTCCCCCCAGCCTGGTGCGCAAGAAGCGGTCGCTGATGACCAGCACCGGTGCCGCGCCCGGCCGGTCGTCGCCCGGCTGCAGCCCGCGCCCGAGCGCAACCCCTAACCCCAGTGTCGGGAAAAAGGACGCGGTGACGTTCGCCGTTGTCATGGCGACGACGGTGCCGCCCGGGCTGCGAAAGCCCGCCGTGCCGACGCTTTGAAATCGCCCAGATTGCTGAAGGCACGCGTCTGGTTGCGCCAGTCCTGATAATCTGCCCAGGAGACGTTCATCTCCGGCTCCCTCACCAGCGATTCATGCACAATCAGCAATTGTTCTGGCTGGGGGAAGGGCAGTGGGCTCAATAACACCGCATGGACGACGCTGAACATGGCCGTGGTCGTGCCTTCGCCCAGCCCCAGCGTCAGTACGGCCAAGGTGGAGGCCACCGGCCGCTTTCGCAGCAGCCGCAGCGCCAAGCCCACGTCTGAGTAGGCCCATCAACCCCTCTGACTTGTTTTACGCCTCAGGTTGGCAGTGGAATGCAATCCGCGCTATCCGCTTTGACCGCCCTCGCCGCCCCACCTGACCTCGCCTCCCCCTCGCGGGTGCCGCGCGCCGCTGCTGACCCCTAACCCCCTGACCCCTGACCCCGTATCACAATGCGGCGCATGCGCCGCATTGTGATACCTTGGCAAGCGGAGAACTTTCCTCAATGTCTGTTCGCCGCTCCTGTCTTCTCGCCGGCCTGACGCTGGCTTTCCTGGCAACCTCGACCTTGGCCTGGGGGCAGCGCCGCGGCCGCGAAGCGGGACCCGCTCAGCCCATGCAATTTCGCGCTCTCGGGCCCGCCGAGGGCGGCGGACGCGTCTGCTGTGTGGTTGGTATCCCCGACCGCCCCGGCATCTATTACATCGGCGCCGCCGGCGGCGGCGTCTGGAAGACCACCAACGGCGGCTTCAGTTGGACCCCCATCTTTGAGAAGGAGTCCACCGAGAGCATCGGCGCCCTCGCCCTGGCTCCCTCCAACCCCAACCTGCTCTGGGTCGGCACCGGCGAGTCCAATGTCCGCAACGACGTGATTGACGGCCACGGCCTGTTCTTCTCTCCTGACGGCGGCCAGACGTTTACTGAAGTCGGCAAGCAGTACTTCGATCACGCCGGCCAGATATCGAAGATCGTCATCAATCCCCACGACCCCAACGAAGTCTGGGTCGCGGTCCTCGGCCACGCCTTCGGTCCCAACGACCAGCGCGGCGTTTTTCACACCACCGACGGCGGTGCCACCTGGCAGAAGACGCTGTTTGTCAATGACTCGACCGGCGCCATTGACCTGGCCATGCAGCCCGGCAATCCCCGCACCCTGGTCGCCGCCATGTGGCAGACCGTGCGCCATCCCTGGGGCCTCGAGGATGGCGGCCCCGACAGCGCTCTCTATAAGTCCATTGATGGCGGCCGCACCTGGAAGAAGCTCACCGGCAACGGCCTGCCCGCCGGTCCCTACGGCCGCATCTCGATCGAGTTCGCCCCCAGCGCCCCCGACCGCCTCTACGCCGAGATTCAGGCCAAGCGCGGCGTCTTCTGGCGCTCTGACGATGCCGGCGATCACTGGATGATGGCCAGCGACGACTACCAGCTCAACTCCCGGCCCTTCTATTTCAGCCGTTTTGAAGTGATGCCCGACAATCCCGACCGTATCTACTTCCTTTCCGTCTCCATGTCCTACTCCGCCGACGGCGGCAAGACTTCCCGCCGCGCCGGCCTCACCCTCCACTCCGATCACCACTCGCTGTGGGCCGACCCCACCAATCCCAGCCGCATGATCGAAGGCAACGACGGCGGCGTCAACTTCTCCCACGACGGCGGACAGAACTGGATCCACGTCACCAACCTCCCCATCGAGGAGGAGTACTCGGTCCATCTCGACAGCGACACCCCCTACCACATCTGCGTCGGCCTGCAGGATAACGACGGCTTCTGCGGACCCTCGCGCGCCGAAGCACGCCCCGACAACTGGCGTGATGTGGCCGGCGGCGACGGCGAATATGAGGTTCCCGCGCCCAGCGACCCCAACATCCTCTACGTCGAGTCCCAGGAAGGCGACGCCCAGCGCCTCGATCTGCGCACCGGCCTCTCGACGTCGATCAAGCCCATGCCCAACGGCACCTCGGGTGAAAGCGCCTACGTCTACGACATGCCCGCCCGCTTCAACTGGACCACGCCCATCGAGGTGGATCCCAGCGACGCCAACACCGTCTACATGGGCGCCAACCGGTTGTACAAGTCCATCAACGGCGGTCACTCCTGGACCGCCATCTCGCCCGACCTCACCCTCAACGACCGCAGCAAACAGCAAGCCTCGGGCGGGGTGGTGGATCTCGACATGACCGGGGCCGAAACCGCCGATACCATCCTCTCCTTTGCCCTCTCGCCGACGGATAAGAACACCATCTGGGTGGGCACCGACGACGGCATCGTCCAGGTCACCCACGATGGCGGCAAGACCTGGGACAAGGTCAGCGACAACATCGCCGGCCTCAAGCCCTGGGGACGGTTCCAGGAGATGGAGGTCTCGCCCTTTGACCCCAATACCGCCTACATCGCCTATGACCGTCACGAGATGAATGACAGCCATCCGTACGTCTTCAAGACGCACGACAGCGGCAAGACCTGGACCGCGATTGACGCCGGCCTGCCCGATGACTACGTGGCCCATGTCATCCGCGAAGATCCCAACCACAAGGGTCTCCTGGTGCTGGGCACCGACTACGGCCTCTATCGCTCCAGCGACGATGGCGCCACCTGGACGCAGATTCACGACGGTTTCCCCACCGTTGTCACCTACGACCTCAAATTCAATAAGGCGACCCACGACCTGATCGTCGGCACCCACGGCCGCGGTCTCTACCTCATGGACGACATCACCCCCTGGGAAGCCATGACCAATCCGCAGGTGGCCTCGGCTCCTTTCGCCCTCTTCCCCCTGCTCGACGCCATCAACTACCAGCGCGGCGGCCTGGGCGCATTGAATCGCGATCCGCTCGCCCGCAACGCCCCGCAGCCGCCCCACGGCGCCATCATCCGCTACAACCTGGCGGAGGCCGTGCACGCCCCCTCACACGGTGAAGCCGGTCCCACGCTCTCGCCCGAGGAGCAACAGATGGTGGCCATGGCCGCCCAGTTCGGCTTCTCGCTGCCGTCCACCTCACGCGGCCCGGTCAGCATAGACGTCACCGACGCTCAGGGGCAGCACGTTGCTACCCTGCATGGCAGCGGCAACGAAGGCTTGAATGAAGCCGTGTGGCCGGGCACCTATGACCCTTCGCCCGTCCATCCGCCCGCGGGTCGCGGCCGCGGCGGGTTCTTCGCCCTCTTCTCCCGCGGCGGCGGCCTGCGCGCCCTGCCCGGCAAATACAAGATCACGGTCACCGTCCCCGGCCTTCCCGCTCAAAGCCAGTGGGTCAACCTGCGCGAAGACCCACGCGTTCAGGTCAACCTCGCCGCACTTGAGTCCACCCTCAAGGCCGGTCAGGCCATGCAGCCCGATGTGGATGCCATGAACCGCATGCTGGTCGGCCTCGACAGCCTCCATCAGCAGTTGTCGGCTCTGCAAAAGAACCTGCAGCCCGCCGCCGGACCCAGCGATGCCGCCGCCGAACTCTCCTCGGCCAAGGCGCTGGAAAAGAAGGTCAGCGATCTGGAGGACATCTTCAACTCTCCTCCCGCCCGCGAGGACTACGGCTCGATTGGCGGCTTCGCCCAGATCTTTAACGGCGTCTTCCGCAACATCTCCGGCGCTTTCAACCAGATGCCCCGTCCCCAGGACCTGCAGGACTGGGCCTCCAACCGCGCCAAGCTCGCCACCTATCTCCATCAGTACAACCAACTGCTTTCGCAAGACGTGGCCTCATTTAACAAGCAGGCCGTGGCGCATCAGGGCATCACCCTGGTCGCCGGCAATCCCGTGTCCCTGGGGCGCGCCCCGGCCGTGCTGGCCGCCGCCGCCCCCGTCAACCAGTAAGGAGACTTTGATGAAACGCGCTTCGTCTGTTCTGGCAGCCGCCGCGGCGGCCGTGGTGGCTTTGGCACTGACCGCGCCCGCCGGCGCTCAGTTCTTCCGTGGCCGCGGCGGCAATGCCGCGCCGCTGCAGTTCCGTGACATCGGTCCCGCTATCGCCGGCGGCCGCGTGGCCACCGTGGTCGGCGTTCCGGGCAACCCCAACGTCTATTACATGGGCGCCGCCGGCGGCGGCGTGTGGAAATCCACTGATGGCGGCGAAAGTTGGAAGGCCATCTTCGAGCACCAGGCCACCGCCTCCATCGGCGACATCGCTCTGGCGCCGTCCAACCCCAACCTGGTCTGGGTGGCCACCGGCGAGCCCAACATTCGTAACGACGTTATGGTCGGCCACGGCCTCTACTTCTCCCCCGACGCCGGCGCCACCTGGCAGGAGATCGCTCCGCAGATCTTCCACGACGCCGGGCAAATGTCGCGTGTGGTCATCAACCCGCACAACCCCGACGAAGTCTGGGTGGCGGTTCTCGGCCATGCCTTCGGCCCCAATCCCGAGCGCGGTGTCTTCCACACCACCGACGGCGGCAAGACCTGGAAGAAGTCGCTCTTCGTCAACGATCATACCGGCGCCATTGACCTCGCCGTCGAACCCGACAACCCCCGCGTGCTGCTCGCCGGCATGTGGGATGTCGTCCGCCACCCCTGGACCCTTGACAACGGCGGCCCCGGCAGCGGCCTGTACCGTTCGATTGATGGCGGCGACACCTGGACCCGGATCACCGCCGGCCTCAAGCCCGGCCCCTACGGCCGCATTGGCCTCGCCTTTGCCCCCAGTGATCCCCAGCGCGCCTACGCCATCGTGCAGTCCAAGACCGGCCTCTTCTATCAGTCCGACGACGCCGGCCTGCACTGGACAGCCGTCAGCGATAGCGACGCCCTCGATGCCCGGCCCTTCTACTTCAGCCGCTTCGCCGTGGCGCCCAACAACCCCGAAAAAATTTACTTCCTCGCCCTCAGCGTTTCCATCTCCGACGATGGCGGCCACAGTGTGCATCGCGCCGGACGCACCCACGGCGACGATCACTCCATCTGGATTGATCCCGACAACCCCAACCGCATCATCGAGGGCAACGATGGCGGCGTCTACCTTTCCCACGACGCCGGCGAGCACTTCCGCTTCCTCAATACCATCCCCATCGAGCAGTTCTACATGGTGTCGGCCAGCAACGAACCCGCCTACAACCTCTGCGGTGGCTTGCAGGACAATAACGCCTGGTGCGGTCCCTCCTCCGGCAATAGCTCCCTCAACTGGACGGTGACGGCCGGCGGCGACGGCGAGTATGCCGTCTTCGCGCCCAGCAATCCCCACATCGTCTACTCGGAATCGCAGAACGGCTCTGCCTCGCGTACCGATCTGCGCACCGGCGTCTCCACCGACATCATTCCCTACAGCTTGGGCGTCAGTGATCTGGTCCCCAGCAGCCTGAAGTACCGCTTCAACTGGACCACGCCCATCGAAGTCGGCTTCAAGGACGCCAACAGCGTCTACATCGGTGGCAATGTGCTCTTCCACTCCACCGATGGAGGCTACAGTTGGAAGCCCATCAGCCCGGATCTGACCCGCAACGACAAATCGAAGCAGGTCAACAGCGGCGGCATCATCGTCAACGACATCACCGGCGCTGAGACCTACGACACCCTGCTCTCCATTGCCCTCTCGCCCACCGATCCCAATACCATCTGGACCGGCAGCGACGACGGCGTCGTTTCCGTCACCCGCGACGGCGGCAAGACCTGGGATCGGGTCAGCGACAACATCCAGGGCCTGCCGCAGTGGGGCAGGGTGCAGCAGATTGACGTGTCTCCCTTCGATCCCGCTTCCGCCTACGTCGCCTTTGACTTCCACATGAGCGACGACAACCACCCCTACGTCTATAAGACGCACGACGGCGGTAAGTCCTGGACCTCCATCTCCGCCGGACTGCCCGCCGATGCTGCGGCCCGCGTGGTTCGGGAAGATCCGAACCTCAAGGGCTTCCTCGTGGTGGGCACCGACACCGGCCTTTTCACCAGCCGCGATGATGGCGCCAGCTGGACCGCGCTCCAGCGTGGCTTCCCCACCGTGCCCGTCTTTGACGTGCAGTTCGTCAAGGACAGCCACGACCTGCTGGTCGCCACCCACGGCCGCGGCCTGTTCGCCCTCGATGACATCATCCCGCTCGAACAGACCACCGCCCAGGTGGCCAGTGCGCCCGTCACCCTCTTCCCCATCCGCACCACCTACGACTTGCAGGGCGGCCGCATGATGAGCGGCGGCGGATTCTCCTTTGGCGGTGGCGGCGGCACCGAGATCTACTACAACCTCGGCGAGGCCCACAACGGCAAGAACGCTGTCAAGATCGCCATCAAGGATGCTAGAGGGAACCTGATTACCACACTCAACGGCACCGGCCACAAAGGCCTCAACGTGGTGACTTGGCGCGGCAATTACGACGGTCCGGTCACCGCCATCCTGCCCCCGGAGGAAGGTGGCGGAGGCTTTGGCTTCCGCCCCCGCGGCACCCCCGGCCAGGCCACGCCCGATGCCGGTCCCCACGCCGTCGCCGGTTCCTACACCGCCACTGTGACCGTCGAGGGTCTCGCTCCGCAGTCCCAAGCGGTTCGCCTGGCCGAAGATCCGCGCTGGTCGCACCCTGCCGACGCGGCGGCGAAGAATGCCGAAGCCCTGCGCGCCGCGCTCGCCGCCCGCGATCAGGTCTCGGCCATGAACCGCATGCTCACCGGCCTGCAGAGCCTCAAGGATCAACTCAAGGCCCAGCAGACCAGCCTCAAGAGCCTCGAGGATGCCGGCGACTCCAGTGCCGGCTACGCCGATGTCGCCAAGGCGGCCGGTGACCTCGAAAAGAAAGTCGGCGATCTCGAATACGAGATCTACAACCCCGACCAGGGCAAGGGTGAGGCGACCGTTTACCTCACCGACTTCCAGCAGCAGTTCGAGGGCGCATACAACAGCCTGCAGGGCGATGCCGACTCGGCTCCCCGCCCCAACTACATGGAACTCTGGCAGACCCTGCAAGGTCAGCTGGAGGGCTACCTCAACCAATACAACCAGGTGCTCAAAACCGACGCGGTCGCCTTCAACAAGCTGGCCGCTGCCCACCACGCCATCACCCTGGCGGTGGGCGACACCATCGCGTTGCCCGCCGCCGGCGGCAACCGTTCCATCGCCCCCAACCGCAAGCGCTAATTCCAACCACGGGCGATCGCAAACCCAGGCGCCGGGGCGAAAGCTCCGGCGCTCGGTTTTTATGTCAGGTGCAGCCAGTGCAGGTGAGGGAAGCGCCGAAAATCGCGGTCGAACGAAACCAGCCGGTAACCACCCGCCACGGCAAAGGCCGCCTGGTAAGCATCGGTCCACAGGCGGCCGCGAATATCGAGCGATCCCGCCCATGCTTTCAGCAACTCGTCCACTCCCGCGGGTTCCATCTCCATCTCGACGCCCTGGGATCGCCACTCTTCCGCGACGCTCCACGCCACCGCGCCAGGCAGCGCGCCGCTTCCTACCGCATGTACACTCGTCAGCAGGCGCAGCAACGCCAATTCCGTCGTGCGGCAACTGATCACCCGGTTCCCCGCCTCTTCCCGCCAATACTTCAGGGCTCGTCCGTGGTGGATGTGATCAGGCGCGTTGAGCGCCAGCCAGACGTTGACATCCAGCAGGTCAACCAAGCTTGGCCTCGTCGTCCTCTTCTTCCAACCGGTGAATGTCTTCAGGCGTCAGCCGGATCGTCCTCCCCGACGGTGGAATGGCCACCGGCGGGTCATCCTTCCGACCGCGCTTCGCTTGCTCGGGCTCCCGCAGGCCACGCTCGACATACTGCAGGAATAATTGCTTCAACGTTACCCCTTGCAGGCCGGCTCGCACTTTGAGGCTACGGAAAACCGGATCCGGTATGTCTACGGTTGTGCGCATAAACGCATAATAGCATCAAGTGCAGTACTATCTGCGACGTAGTTGCGGCAAAAATCCGCCGGCGCGGGTAGGCTGCTACCATTTCTCAATGTCTGCGATTGATCTGTCGGGCAATTTGGGCCTCGCCGCCTTGGCCCTGCTAACCATCAACCTGTTGCTGGGCCTGCTGATCTCGGTGCGCTTCGATCCGCTGCGTTCCTGGCCGCACCAGCGCTGGGATATTTTCCAACTGCACAACTGGACCGGCTACACCGCCCTCGCCGCTGCCGTCCTGCACCCGCTCCCGCTGCTGGCCTCCTCCCGCATGCGCTTCACCTGGGGCCAGATACTCTGGCCAACCAACGCCCCCAGCCAGCCCACCGAAAACCTCATCGGCGCCATCTCCCTCTACCTGCTGGCCCTGGTGGTCGTGACCTCGTATTTCCGCGTCTTACTCGGCCGCAAATCCTGGAAGCTGATTCACTACCTCTCGTACATCAGCGCCATCCTCTTTTTCCTCCACAGCTTGTTGCTCGACCCTCTCATCCAGAATCGCCCGGTGGACTGGCTCGACGCCGAGAAGATCTACGTCGAGGTCTGCTTCCTGCTGGTCTTCGTCGCCTCCATCGCCCGCTGGCAGTACGGACAGAGCCATCAGCAGCGCCTCCGCATCACCCCTTCCACCAAGTACGTCCCCGGTTTCAGCGGTTCGTATCCCTCCCGCGACAACTGACTCCGTTTTCGTGCCGCCGCCGCTCTTGGGCCAGTACAAGTAGGCAGCCCCAGGACGCAAAGCAGCATCTCAGCAATTTCCGGGAGCAGCGACCGTTGCTGCACGCCGGCTTGGCGGCAACCAAATACAAATTGGGCACTCGTCTCCAATGCCCGGCTTAATGGAATCAACGACTTACAAGCGATTATTGGAGGAATTCCCAACCGGCGCGATGACGTCCATGAACGAGCTCACCGAGAACACGGCCCGCCCCAGGCCCGGGTCGCCGTAGCCGGGTGGCACCGGCAGCCGGTGTTTGGCGTGGGTGTCGCGCCAGGTTTCGAGCAGCCGCAGATGGTACTCCAGTGGCGCTCCGCCCGGATTGTCCTTGCCCAGCCGCGTCAGCGGCTCCGAGCACCAGGTCGTAAACCTCGGACATACTCCGTGCGACATGAAGAACTCCAGCCCTTCGCCGGTCGAGCGGATCGCCTCCTCCACATCCTGAAACCCGTGCGGCCGTGACATCTCGATTCCCGCCACGAAGTTCGGGATCACATGCGAGGGCCCAAAGATCTCCGCCGAATCAAGGATTCTGCGGTGCCACTCTCCCCGCCCTACGTAGCGGTCCTTGCCGGGGCAGAGAATGCCAAACAGCCGCTCGTCCCAAACTTCATAATTCGGGTGGTAGATCTGAATCCCCGCCGCCTTGAACTTCCGTGCCTCCTCCCGCGGCAGCGCCTGGGCCACCATCTTGCCGATCCAGCGTCCCGGGAACTTCTCCTCGATCGCCGCGGCATACTGGGCGTAAAAGTCCGCTTCGCTCATGCCTTTGAGCTGGCTGGTGATGCTCCCGCCGGTGATGGTGTAGGCATGGCTGGCGGAATCGGTCGAAGCGATAATCCCCAGCGCTTCCAGAATCTCCTCCACCGATTTCACCCCGGTGTAGGGCCGCCCCTCTTGGATCTGCTGGCGGTAGTTGTTGTTGATATCGCAGAACTGGCACTCTTCCTTGTCGCCGAAGTACTGGCAGATGCGGAAGACGGTCAGATAGACCAGATAGCCCCATTCAATCGTCGGCGCGATCTCGATCACCCGCTTGCCGCTCGCCAGCGTGCGCGTATAGTACTCAGGCACCGGCGGGAAACGGATCCCAGTCAGCGGTTCACCGTCCAGCCGCAGCTCCGCCCGCGCCTCCTCGCCTTCGCCCACCACCTCGATCCGATACGGCGAGTCCGGGTTCAGACGTACCGAGATGATCGTCGGCCGGAAATCCCAGGGGCCGCCTTCCAGCCAAATCTCTTCCGGCGCGCTCCAGTGCTCGTGGTTTCCCATCTCCTTCAAAGGCACGAGATCGAAGGAGAAGATGAAGTACGCCTTGGCCTTGAACTGCGCCGCCAGCTTCAGCGCTTCCGGCGAAAATGCCACCCCGGTGCGCAGCACATCCTCCTTCACCACCGCTTCCCGTGGCAGCGTCGGATGACGCGCCGCCGCCGCTTCAACCTGCCGCAATCGCACCTGTGTGGAGTCCGTCGTGGCCACGCTTTAGTGTAACCTGCCGAATGTGCCATCCACACCGCCCGCCCCGGTCGCGAACGCCAAGCGCCACCTTTTTGCGCGCTGCTGGCGCGCTGGGCGCAACTGGACACAGGCTCTCCCGCAGCGTGCCTGTTTTGTACCCGGCCGGGTTGAGCTGCTCGGTAAGCACACCGACTACGCCGGCGGCCGCAGCCTGCTCACCACTCTCAATCGCGGCTTCTGCGCCATAGCCGCTCCGCGGTCCGACGCAACAGTGAGACTGCTGGACGCGGCCAGCGGTGAAACCGCGGAGTTTACCGTGGGCGAGAGCTGCTCGGTTCCCTGGGCCACGTACGCCGTCGCCGTCGCCCGCCGCTTCCGGCCAGCGGGCGCGGACATCGCTTTCTGCAGCGACCTTCCCGCCGCCGCCGGCATGAGCAGTTCCAGCGCCTTCGTGGTGATGAGCTATCTCGCCCTCACCGGCGATACGCTGGGCCAGGGCAGGGAACTGCTCGCCGCGGACCTGGCTGCCGCCGAGGTCGGCGTTGGCACCCATGGCGGCAGCGAGGATCACACCGCCATCCTCTGCTGTAATCCCGGGCACTGGAGTCAATTCCGCTTCTGTCCCTTGCGCGCCGAGGCGGAGGTGCCGGCGCCGGCGGAGCTGCGCCTGGTGCTGGGCGTCAGCGGCGTGGTGGCGGCCAAAACCGGTGCGGCGCGGGCCGCCTACAATAACCTCTCGGCGGTGGCCGCCGGGATCGTGGCCCGATGGAACGCCGCCACCGGCCGCCGCGATCCACATCTGGCGGCGGCCCTCGCCTCTGATCCCGAAGCCCGCCAACGCCTCGAGGTTCTGTTGCGCCCTGAACCGGTGCTTACCGCCCGCCTTCACCAGTTCCTCAATGAAACCGAAAACTGGATCCCCGCCGCCGTGGCTGCCGTGACCGCCGCCGATTGGAACGCCTTGGGAGCCGTGGTCGCCGCCTCCCAGGCCGCCGCCGAAACCGCGCTGGCCAACCAGACGCCCGAGACGATATTCCTCGCCGCCCGTGCCCGCGCCCTGGGGGCGGTCGCCGCTTCCAGCTTCGGCGCCGGTTTCGGCGGCTCTGTTTGGGCGCTGGTCAAGGACTCGGAGGCGGATGCATTTGTCTCCGCTTGGCGAGACGCCTACCACCAACAATTTGCTCAGCATCGCGCCGCCAGCCTATTCTTTGAAAGCGCGGCGGCACCGTCCGCCTGCGTGCTGCCCCAGGAGGCCTTACGTGAGCTTCAACTCGAAGCATTGGAATCGGCGTGAATTTGTCCGGCGCGGCGCGGCCGGCGTGGCCGCCGCCTGGGCACTGACCCACAGCGCCGGAGCACAAGCGGCTGCCTCCGGTCCCGCCGCCGGCCCCGCGGCCGGGAATGTCCATGGCAGCCGTGCCCGGCTCGGCAATCACCGTTGCGAAGCGGAGTGGGAACTGGGCGCCGGCGGCTTGCGCCTGCTCCACATGACGTCCCCCGGCGCCCCTCCGCTGGGACCTTTTCCTGTCTGCACGCTCCAGATCCAAAACCAGCCCGTGGATCTCGCCCGCTTGCGCGTCGTACAGCCCTTGCGGCTCAGCCCTCTGCCCGTCAACCCGTCGGCGGCTTGCCTCGCCGAGCGCATTCCCGGCCGTCAATTGACCGCCGTCCTCGCGGATCCGTCCGGCGACTGGCAGCTGCACTGGCGTGCCCTGCTGCGCGACGGCTCCCACTACATTCGCCAGGAGATAACCGTTTCGGCAGGCTCCTCGCCGGTGCCGCTCAGCGAAATTGCCCTCTTTGACCTTCCTGCGCCGGCGGCGCGCATCGTCGGTACCGTTCCCGGTTCGCCACTTACCATCGCCGATCGCTGGTTCTGTGGCTTTGAACACCCGCTCTCCCACAGCGCCGGGCAGGCCGGCCGGGTGAGTGCCTTCTTCACCCGCGGCCTGCCCATCGCCGCCGGCCACAGCGCCGTCTATTCCAGCGTCATCGGTATCGCCGCCCCCGGGCAGATGCGCCGCGACTTTCTGGCCTACATCGAACGTGAGCGCGCCCATCCCTACCGCGCTTTCCTGCACTACAACTCCTGGTTCGATCTCGGCTACTTCACTCCCTACGAGCAGGCAGGCTGCCTCGACGTCATCCACACCTTCGGACAGCAGCTCTATCGCCGCCGCAGCGTCCAACTGGATTCGTTCCTCTTCGACGATGGCTGGGACAATCGCGACGACTGGAGCTTCAACGCCGGATTCCCCCACGGCTTCACCCCGCTCAAATCAGCCGCAGCCGCCATCGGCGCCGGTCCCGGCGTTTGGCTTTCGCCCTGGGGCGGCTATGGCAAACCTCGCGCCGAGCGGCTGGCCAACGGCAAGAAGCGCGGTTACGAGGAGAACGAACAGGGTCTGGCCCTCTCCGGCCCCGTCTACTACAAGCGCTTCCATGAAGTCTGCCTCGACATGGTCCGCCGCTACGGCGTCAATCAGTTCAAGCTCGACGGTACCGGCAGCAGCGACCGCGTGGTCCCAGGAAGCGCCTTCGGCAGTGACTTTGAGGCTGCCATCAGCCTGATCGCCGACATGCGCGTCGCCAAACCCGACCTGTTTATCAATCTCACCACCGGCACCTATCCTTCGCCCTTCTGGCTGCGCTACGCCGACTCCACCTGGCGCGGCGGCAACGACACCAGCTTCGCCGGTGTCGGCAGCGACCGCCAGCAGTGGGTCACCTATCGCGACGCCGACACCTTCCGTCACGTGGTCGGCCGCGGCCCGCTCTATCCGCTCAACTCGCTCATGCTGCATGGCATTGTTTACGCCAAGCACGCCCGTCGCCTCGATACCGATCCCGGCAACGACTTCACCGCCGAGGTGCGCTCCTACTTCGGCACCGGTACGCAGTTGCAGGAGATGTACATCTCCCACTACCTGCTCACCAACCAGAACTGGGATGTGCTGGCCGAGGCCGCCCGCTGGGCTCGCCGCAATGCGCCCACCCTGCTCGACACCCATTGGGTCGGCGGCGATCCCCACGCGCTCGAGGCCTATGGCCATGCTGCCTGGTCGCCCCGCAACGCCATTCTTACCCTGCGCAATCCCAGCAATCGCCCGCAGGAACTGTCCCTCGATCCCGCCCAGGCGTTTGAGCTTCCCGACGGCGCCCAAGGCCGGTTCCGCCTGCGCCCTGCCTTCGACCGCGATCAATGGGGAGAGCCGGCCGATCGCGCTCCCGTCGAGCTGAGCGCGGGAACCAGCCACAGCTTCTCATTGAAGCCCTTCGAGGTGCTGACGCTCGAGTCCAGTGGCGCCTGATACCACGCGTCCTCACCGGCGCGGCTACGCGCTGATCGCCGCCGCGGCCTGCAGTTGGGGCGGCTCGGCCGCCCTCGGTCGCGCCATGTTCACCAGCCGCCTGGCGGCCGGCAGCATCGCACCGGTCAGCCCGCTGATCCTCACCCAAACCCGCATCTCTCTCGCCGCTCTCATTCTTCTGCCGGCGCTTCTCTGGCTCCGCCGTGGCCGGGTATTGGTTCCCGCGCGCGACGCCGTCGCCGGCCTGCTGCTGGGCCTGGTGGGCATGTCGGTGTCGAACTATTTCTATTACCTCGCCATTGAGCGCACTAACGTCGCCACCGCCATCGTCATCCAGTACACCGCTCCCGTCTGGGTGCTGTTGTATCTGGTGGCGCGGGGACGGCAAGCGCCCTCACTGCGCCGCATCGGCGCCGTCGCCCTGGCGCTGCTGGGCATTGGTCTGGTGCTGGGCCTGCTCAACGCCGGTGCCGCGCTGCGACTCGATCTGATCGGTGTCGCCGGAGCGCTGGTCGCCGCCCTGGCTTTTGCTTACTACAACGTCGCCGGGCAAACCCTCGCCCGCCGCATGGACCCCGTCCTCATCGCGCTCTACATGCTGGTCGGGGCGGCGGTCTTCTTCGCCGTCCTCCACCCGCCCTGGAGGCTGTGGCAGGCCCACTATTCCCACGCCGAGTGGGGCTTCTTTCTGATCTTCAGCCTGCTGGCCACGCTGGCGCCCACACTGCTCTATATCTCCGGCCTGCAGTACCTCGATGCCACCCGGGCCGTGGTCACCAGTTGCCTCGAACCGGTCTCCGGCATTCTTCTCGCTGCGGTTTTTCTCGGTGAATCTCTCGATGGATGGCGCTGGCTGGGCGTCGCCAGCGTGATCGCCGCCATCCTTCTGATCTCAATAACTGCGCAGTCCGGCGAAGAACAGCGCAATCACCACCAGCCCCAGAATGACCCGGTACCAGACGAAAAAGCGTAGCGTGCTGAGTTTCAGGAAGCGGATGAACAGCGCAATCGAAGCGATCCCCACCACCGCCGATACCACGATCCCCACCAGGAATGGCGCCGCCATGCCGTGGGGAAGGCCGGTCTTATAAATCTGGTGTGCCTTGTCCGCCACCGCGCCGGCGATGATCGGTGTGGCCAGCAGGAACGAGAACCGCGCCGAGGCTTCGCGCGTCATCCCGGTGAACAGCCCGGCGGTAATGGTCGCACCCGAGCGCGATACCCCCGGAATCACCGCCACCGCCTGCGCCAGCCCGATCCAGAGGGAATCCCAGATCGAGACCCCGTCATAATCCTTGGTTTGCGCCGGAGCACGATCCGCCCAGCCCATGATCAGCCCCACCACGATCAAACTGGCGGCGATGATCAGCGGGTTGCGCCACGTCGTCTCGATTTGCTTGTCGAACAACAGCCCGATGATCCCGCCGGGAATGGTCGCCAGTACCAGAAACCACAGCAGCCGCCGCTGGGTGGCCAGGGCCGCTCCGCTGATCGGTTGACCGGTGTGCACATCAATGGCCTCGCCGAACCCGGCGCGGATGATGCGCACCCAGGTGGTGAAGAAGAACCCGATCACCGCCGCCAGCGTGCCGGCGTGCAGCGCCACATCGAAAGTCAGGCCGGGATCAGGCCAGTGCAGCAGCCACGGAATCAGGATCAGGTGGGCGGTGCTGCTGATCGGTAAAAATTCGGCGATGCCCTGGATGATGGCCAAAACCACTGCTTGCCAGACGGTGATCATAGGTGCTCTGAGTATTACAGAACCGGCCTTTCGCGGCTGTACCTTTCTAGATACCTGTAGTGCGCAGATCGGGTGGGTATCATGGGGCTGTGAACCCGCTGCACCCCACCGCCAACCGGCGCTTTAATGAGCTGGTCGGCTTGCTGATCGCGGTGCTGGCCACCCTATTGTGTCTGGCCCTGGTCTCCTACCATCCGGCCGACCCGTCGTTCAACACCGCCGCCGCCGTCGCCCGCCCCGCCAACTGGGTGGGTCCGGTCGGCGCCACCCTTGCCGACCTGCTCTTTCAGTCGCTCGGGCTGGCCTCGTTTCTGCTCGTAGCCGGCCTCGCCAGCCTCGCCGCCCGCTGGTTCCGCGCCCCCCGCGCCCAGGCGGCGCATCGCAGCCATGTCATCGGTCTGCTGCTCTCCACGGTCGCGGTTTCAACCCTGATCGCCGAGCTGCCCCGTCACGGACACTGGCGCGGCAGCGTGCCGCTCGAAGGCCTGATCGGCACCCTCGGCGCCAGCGGCCTGATCGCCGCTTTCAATCCTGTCGGCGCCTACGTCCTCACCCTGACCGCGCTGCTCATCGGCACCTTCCTCGCCACCCGGTTTTCCTTCGCCTCCACCCAGGACTGGTGGCGCGAAACGATCGTCCCGCATCTCGCTCCCCGCCTCGCCCCGCTCCTGCGCCCCTTTGAGGGACTGGCCCGCGCCTGGCGTGCCTGGCAGGAGCGCCGCGCTCTGCGCCGCGCGGAGAAGGAAGCGGCGCGCCGCGAACGCCAGCGCGTCCCCGTGCCCGTCGCCGTTCCGGAGGTCCAATCCACCTTCATCCCCGCCCGACAGCGCCCCGTGGAGATGGAGACCGCCGCCGCCCGCGCGCGCCGCGGCCTCGATGGGCCATCCGCGTCCGAACCGGCCGCCGTGCCCGCCCCCGCGGCCTCACTGCCCATCAAGGTCCGCGAAATGGCGGCCCCCGCGCCCGCTGCCAAACCCGTGCGCATCTCCACCGGCCAGTTCAAAACCCCGCCCTTGTCCCTGCTCCAGCTCCCCGGCCCCGGCAATCGGATTGAGGAGGCCGAACTGCGCGAAATGGCCGCCCGGCTCACCGCCAAATGCGAGGAGTTCTCGGTGGGCGGACAGGTGGTGCAGATCAACCCCGGACCGGTCGTCACCACCTACGAGTTCAAGCCGCAGGCGGGGGTCAAGTACAACCGCATCACCGCCCTCAACGACGATCTGTGCCTCGCCCTCGCCGCCGAATCCATCTACATCGAGCGCATTCCGGGCAAGAGTACGGTCGGCATCGAGGTCCCCAACCCGCACCGCGAAACCATCTTCCTGCGCGAGATCATCGCCTCCGATGCCTTCCAGCGCTCCAAGTCGCCGCTCACCATGGCGCTGGGCAAGGATGCCAACGGCGAAATCGTGGTCAGCGATCTGACCGCCATGCCGCACCTGCTGATTGCCGGGTCCACCGGCTCCGGCAAGAGCGTGGCTCTGAACAGCATGATCACTTCGCTGCTCTACAAGTCCACGCCCGATCAGGTGCGCTTGATCCTCGTCGACCCCAAACGCCTCGAGCTGGGCTTGTACGACGGCATCCCCCATCTCTATACCCCGATCATCACCGAACCCAAGCTCGCCGCCAACGCCCTGCGCAACGCCACCCGCGAAATGGAGCGCCGTCTGAAACTGTTGGCCAGCCGCGGCGTACGCAACATCGCCCAATTCAACCGCCTCTTCGAGGACTCCTCCCCCAGCCTCTTCGAGAACCTGGGCGAGGCCGAAGAGAACCGCCCCCTGCCCTACATCGTCATCGTGATTGACGAGTTGGCGGATCTGATGATCGTGGACGCCAACAACGTCGAGGAATCCATCACCCGCCTGGCCCAGATGGCGCGCGCCGTCGGCATCCATCTCATCCTCGCCACCCAACGCCCCTCGGTGGACGTGATCACCGGCCTGATCAAGGCCAATTTCCCCGCCCGCATGTCCTTCCGTGTCGCCACCCGCGTGGACAGCCGCACCATTCTCGACTCCCAGGGTGCTGAGTTGCTGCTCGGCAAGGGCGACATGCTCTTTCTGCCGCCCGGCACCTCGCGCTTCCATCGGGTCCATGGCGCCTTCATCACCGAAGCCGAGATCGGCGCCGTGGTCGAGGCCTGGAGCCACCAAGGCCAGCCGCAGTTCGACAACGCCTTCCTCGAAGCTCCCCAGGAGGAGGGCGGCGGTGTCGAGGCGTCGTCCGGCGGCTCCGCCGAAAGTGGCTTCAGCGGCGACGAGAACGACCCGCTGTTCGAGGATGCCGTGCGCGTGGTGATCGAATATGGCAAAGCCAGCACTTCCTTGCTGCAGCGCCGTCTGCGCATCGGCTACGGCCGTGCCGCCCACCTGATTGATCTCATGTTCAAGGACGGCATCGTCGGCCCTGCCGACGGCCCCCGGCCCCGCGAGGTGCTCAAGCGCCCGGAGTGGATCACCGAAGTCGAAACCGCTTTGCGTTAGAGCCCAAAAGTCTCGGGGCTTGAGGCTGCTCTCGATTGGTGCCACGCTGCCTTTATGGAGCTTGTCGGGCGGTCCGGCCCTTTCCCCTTCCGCATCCTGCTGGTGGATGACGACCCCAGATTGGCTTCGCTCTATGCCGATCTGCTCACCGCTCGCGGCTATGAAGTCCATGTGGCCCGCGGCGGCTTTGAAGCTCTGGCGGATCTGCGCCAGTCGCTGCCGGATCTGGTGGTCAGTGATCTGGCCATGCCCGGTATGTCCGGATTGGAGCTGATCTCAGTCCTCCGCCGCCGCTTTCCCCACATCCCCCTGGTCGCGTTGAGCGGCAGTGATGAGCCGCAGGCTGACGTGCTCGAAGCCGATGTCTTCCTGCGCCGCTCCGCCGCTGACCAGGAGCATTTCTTCGAGATGATCGCCCACCTCCTCCGCTCCGGCGTGCGCCGCCGCCTCATGCGTCCTCCGCCTCTGCCCTGGGTACCGCGCGACTCCTCCATCCGCAAGCGCGTCAGCTGCGGCGAGTGCCTCCGCTCTTTCCGTTTGCCGGCCGGCACCGTCACCTGTGCCACCTCGCTCGGCGTCCACAGTTGTGTCTGCGTCTACTGCGGCACCCCCCAGGGCTTCATCGTCGGCGAAGCCGAAGCCGCCTGAGGCTGATATACAATCAGCCCCGGAGGGGTCTATGTCAGCCTGGTGGTCTCTCTGGCGGCCGCTGCGCCGCAATACCGGCTTTCATCTGGCGCTGACCGTCATTCTGGCGCTCGGAATTGGCGTCGCCGCCGCCATGTTCAGCGTGCTCAGCGCCGTGCTGCTGCGCCCCCTGCCGTTTCCGCAGCCGCAACAATTGGTCACGATCGCCGAACACTCCGCCACCAGCGGCCCTCTCCGCCTGTTCCGGGAAGCCTCCGACTCGGACCTGCAGGACTGGCGTCAGCGCAGCCACTCGCTCGCCCACCTGATTGGTTTTCAGACCACAGAAGTGAACCTCCGGGCCGCTGGCCAATCCCGGGTGGCGATTGCCGCTGAAGTGGATGGCGATCTCTCCGCTACCTTGGACGTGCCGCCACAACTGGGCCGCGGATTTGATTCCAGCCGTCCGGGGGAGGCGGCTGGCGAGGCGGTGCTTGGTGATGGGCTCTGGCGCAGCTTTTTCCATGCCGACGCAGACGTCGTCGGTCAGATGCTTTCCGTCAACGGCAAGCCATATCGTATTGCCGGCGTGATGCCACCTGGCTTTGGCTTCCCGAATCACGTGGCCGAACTTTGGCTTCCTCATTCCCCGCCTTCGGGTAAGGGCGCGGTGGCCGCGACCCGTCGCGCCGACGCCGACATGGGAGTCGTGGCCCGGCTGCGGCCGGAGGTAACCCCGGCGCAGGCGGAGGCGGAGTTGAGCGGCATTCAAGCCGGCATTGCCCGCGAATATGGAAAGCTCGATCTCCCGGTCGGGGTCACGGTGGCGAACCTCCATGCGGTGCAGGTGGCTTCGGTCCGGCCCACGCTGCTGGCCGTGGCCGCTCTGGTGGGCGTGGTATGGCTGATCGCCTGTGCCGCCGCCGCCGGACTCCTGCTGACCCGGCTGGCGGCCCGGCGGAGAGAGTTGGCGGTGCGCACCGCGCTCGGCGCCGGCCGCTGGCGCCTGGCACTGCAATTGCTGCAGGAGTGCGCGCCGGCGTCGCTGCTGGCCTGCCTGCTGGGAGGGGCGCTGGCTTGGGGAACGGTGGCAGGCCTGGGCAGCCTCCTGGTATCGCGGCTGCCCAATGGCATGACCGTCCATCCCGACAGCCGGGTATTGATGGGTCTGCTGGCGCTTTCGCTGCTGTCCGTGGGCTTCGCCTGCGTCCTGCCGGTCTGGCTGGCGGCGCGCCCACCGGCCACTTGGCGCGCCGGTGCGCTGGCCACCGGCGATCGCTCCCAGGCGCGGCTGCGCGATGGTTTGACCATCGTCGAGGTGGCAGTGGCTCTCGCCCTGCTGATCGGCGCCGGGCTGTTATTCCGCACGCTGCAGGCCCTGCGTAGCGTGCCGCTGGGTTTCGCCACCGACCACATCGTGACGGCGACGCTGCAGATCCCGCCGCTTGCGTTCGCACAGCGCGACGTGCGCACCACGCTCGATCAGCCGCTGCTTGCCCGTCTCCACTCGCTGCCCGGTATTAGCGCCGCGGCCATTACCACCAGCCTGCCTCTGGAGGAGGAGTTCCTGATCAACGAGCACTATTACGGCAAGGGCAAACCGATCACCATCTCTCTCGCCTTCGCCAGCCCGGAATTCCTGCAGGTGTTTCACATCCCGCTCTTGCGGGGCCGCTTCTTCGACAAGGAGTTGGATACCCCCGAAGTCAGGCAGGTGTGCGTGGTAAACCGGGCGTTCGCCGAACAGTTCTATCCAGGTCAGAATCCGGTGGGTAAGCACCTTTTCGGCGGAACTTCGCCGGTCATCGTCGGCGAAATTGCCGATACCCACGGCGCGGGCGCCGCCAGAACCGCCGCCCCTTTTGTGATGTACTCCACCGGTCAGCTCAAGCTGAAGGGCAATTTGTACAACAGCGCCGCCATGTTCCGGCAGTTGGCGGTGCGTTCCCAACTTCCGCCCTCGGTGCTCGTGCCCGAGCTGCGCGCCGCTCTCCATGCCGTCGCCCCAGATGTGAATGCGGCCGGCGTCGCCACCATGGATGAGCTGGTGGCCAAATCCATGGGCGATCAGATCTTTGCCGCCCGGCTGCTGGGCCTGTTCGCGCTCGCCGCGCTGGTCGTCGCGCTGGCAGGCATCTACACCGTGCTGGCCTATGCCGTCTCGCAGCGTACGCGGGAGATTGGTGTGCGCATGGCACTCGGTGCCGAGCGGCGGCGGATTACCGCCATGGTGCTGCGTCGAGCCGCCGGTCTGCTGACCGTGGGCATCGCGATTGGGCTGGTTCTGGCCTGGGCTGCTTCCAGCTTGCTGACTCGCTTTCTCTTCGGCGTCCCGCCGCGCGACCCGCTTACTTTGACTGTCGCCGCCGCCGCCATGCTGCTGGCCGGGCTGGGCGCCGCCTGGTGGCCGGCGCGGCGCGCCGCCTCGGTTTCGCCCCTATTGGCGCTGCGCTCGGAGTAGTGTTCAGCCGCCGATCTCGTCCAACAGCCCCTGCATCTCGCCCGCCGCGTGCCGGTCCTGCGAGCGCTGGGCCGCCGCCATCCCGCGCTCCAGCACCGCCTTGGCCTCCTCCCGCCGGTCCAGCGCGATCAGCAGTTGTCCCGCCTGCTGAAAGCCGGCGGCATAATCCGGATGCCGCTCGTGCAGCCGCTGGAACTCCTCCAGCGCCCGCGCGCTCTCGCCGCCGCGCATCAGCTCCATCGCCAGCCCGTAGCGCGCGAACGCGTCATCCGGCCGCTGCCGCACAAACTCCTCCAACTGCTCCCGCCGGTTTGCTACCATAAACTCCATTATGGCTTGCCCCTTCTTTTTCCCGACGGAGGAGTTCACAGCGTGGGCCTGGCACGCGCGCCCGCGCCTGCCGCTGGGAGACCCTTGGAAGGGCCAGTGTACGGCGCCCGGTCATGACGGGGAAAAGCCCACCGATCAGATGCTCAAGGAATGGTGCAATTTCGGCTACGCCAAGCATTGCCCCTGGTTGCCGGCCAAGCGCCACGCCGACAAAATCAGCTTCAGCATTGCCCGTGACAAGGAAGACATCATCCTGATCTACTACGTCTTCGAGGTGGATCACACCCCCGGCGAGCACGGCACCCTGCAGTACGACAACCAGCAGAAGCGCTGGCTGAAGACCCATGACGACCCCCGCCTGCAAAAGCAGGTCGAGTGTTATCTCGCCTCCTACCTGAAGCGCAAGGAAGAGCCGGTACGCCCCGGCCACCCCTCCTCCTAGCCATGGCCGCGCCCAGCCGCGAACCCAAGCCCGTTCGTCTCTCCCAGTCAGAGATGACCGAGATTGTGTTGCCCAACGACGCCAATATCGTCGGCAACGTCCTCGGCGGCCGCGTCATGCATCTGGTGGACTTGTGTGGCGCCATCGCCGCCGCCCGCCACAGCGGCAGCGTGGCCGTGACCGCTTCCATTGACCACATGGACTTTCGCTTCCCCATCCACATCGGGGAATTGATCGTGCTCCAGGCCAGCGTCAACCGTGCCTTCAATACTTCGATGGAGGTGGGCGTCAAAGTCTATGCCGAGTCCCTGTTGACCGGCCGCCGCCGCCACACCAGCTCGGCCTACCTGACATTTGTGGCGGTGGATGAGCACGGCGACCGCATCTCCGTCCCTCCGGTGCTGCCCGAGACTGAGGACGAGAAGCGACGCTACGACAAGGCGGAAGCCCGCCGCAAGTACCGCCTTGCCCAGCGTCCGCGCCCCACCACCCATCAGGACTGATGGCCACCGGTGACGCCACTCCGGCGCCCGCTCCGGCGCCCATGGACGCGCCCGGCCGCCTGCTGGCCGGCATCCTGCGGAGTGTCGCCCTAAACGCCCTGGTGCCGGTGTTGATTTACGGCGTGGCTAGAAGCTATTGGGCGGCTTCCGAACTTCGGGCTCTGATCTGGGCGACCATCTTTCCGGTGGCCGAAAGTGCCTGGGGTCTGTGGCGCGAGCACGAGATGGATCCCATTGCGGGTATCGTCTTGTTCGGCATTCTGGTGGATGCCGCCGCCCTCAGCCTGGGTGGCAGCCCGAAGATCCTGCTGATTCGCGAGTCCTTCGCCACCGGCGCTCTGGGCGCGGCCTGCTTCGCCTCACTGCTGTGTCCCCGGCCGTTGATGTTCTATTTCGGCCGCTATTTCCTGGGAGGCACCGATCCCCAACGCCGCCGCCGCTTTGACCAGAGCTGGGGAATCGCCGAGGTTCGCCACGGCAACCGCCTCATTACCTCCATCTGGGGTGCCGTCTTCACCGGCGAGCTTGCCCTGCGGGTCGTGTTCGTCTACACACTGCCGGTGGCGGTGGTTCTGGTCATTTCTCCCATCGTTCTCGGAGTCCTGACCGTGGTCACCATCGTTTGGACCATCGCCTACGCTCGCCGCATGCGCGCTCGCGTGCTGCCCCGGCTGCTCCGCGGTGAAGGCTAGGCGCGGCTGCTGTCTATCCAGGCCCCGCCAATCACCCTGTCACCCTGGTAGAGAACCACCGCTTGCCCGGGCGTGATCGCGCGCTGCGGTTCGTCGAACTCCACTTGCAGGCGATGCCCGGGGCGAGGCTCCGCCCATGCCGCTGCCGGAGTGTGACGATGCCGAATCCGGGCTTCGACCCGCACCGCCCCTCCTGGAACTTCGCCCGCGATCCAGTTGCAACCGCTTGCCTCCAGCCTCCGGGCCATTAGGTCGGACGCGGAACCCACCACGACTTGCTGCGTGTCGGCACGGACCTGAATTACGTACAGCGGATCCCCGGTCGCCAGCCCCAGACCCTTGCGCTGTCCCACCGTAAAGTGCTCGACGCCCTGGTGGCGGCCCACCACGCGACCGTCCGCCATAACCATTTCGCCCCCACTCGCCGTGACCGTCACACCCTGCTCCGATGCGTACGCAGAGAGAAAGTCTCCGTAGTTGTCGCCGGGAACAAAACAGATCTCATGACTGTCGGGCTTGTCCGCCACACTGAGCCCCAGGGCCGCGGCCTGGGCCCGCACCTCTGGCTTGCTCATGGCCCCAAGCGGGAACCGCGCGGCAGCCAACTGCTCCTGGCTCAACCCCCAGAGAAAAAACGTCTGATCCTTGGCGGCATCCACGGCGCGCAGTAGCTCGAAGCAACCGCGGGAGGCGTCGTATTGCACCCGTGCATAATGGCCGGTGGCCACCGCCTCGGCGCCGATTTGCCGTGCGGTGGTGAGCAGGGAATCGAACTTTACCTGGGAGTTGCACAGGCTGCAAGGCACGGGCGTACGACCGGCACGGTATTCGGCCATAAAGACCTGCACCACTTCCCGTTCAAACCGTTCCTCGAAGTTCACCACGTAATAGGGAATGCCCAGTTGCTCGGCCACCCGCCGGGCATCATGCACGTCGTCGAGCGAGCAGCAACGTCCGCGCGCCGATGGCGCCATGCCGGGCGCTCCCGCCAGCCGCCGCTGGTTCCATAGCTGCATCGTCAGCCCGACAATGGGCTCGCCCTGCGTATGCATCAGCGCCGCCACGGTGGAGCTGTCCACTCCCCCCGACATGGCCACGGCGATCATGCCGGCCGCCCCCAGGCCTTGATGCCGCCCGCCTGCAGGGCGCGCTGCTTGGCCACCAGTGCCGGAAGAACTGCCAGCAGGGCCTCCACCTCGGCCCTGGTGTTCTGTGCTCCAAGACTGAAGCGCAGACAGCCCCGCGCCCGCTTCCGCGACATGCCCATGGCCAATAGAACGTGGGAAGGTTCAATCGCGCCCGAAGAGCAAGCGGCCCCGGTTGAAACGCAGAATCCGTGTAGATCGAGGGCAATCACCAGCGCCTCGCCTTCAATGCCGTCGAACCAGATATCGGTGGTGTTGGGAACGCGCTCGCTGCCTTCTCCCGCCACACCACAATCAGGGACGGCGGCCAGAATTCCGGTTTCCAGCCGGTCGCGCAATGCGCCCAGATGCGCAGCGCGTGTGTTCAGCTCTTCACGGGCCAGCCGCGCCGCCGTTCCCAGTCCAACGATCCCGGGCAAGTTCTCCGTTCCCGCTCTCCGGTCCCGCTCGTGATGTCCTCCCAGCTGTTGGGCCCGCAGCCGCGTTCCCCGGCGGACATACAAGGCTCCAACCCCCGCCGGCGCATGGATCTTGTGCCCGCTCAGACTCAGAGCGCCGCACCCCAGCTCCCGCACCGCGACCGGCACCTTACCCACCGCCTGAATGGCATCCACGTGAAAGGCAACTCGCGCCTCACGCGCCAACTCGGCAATCGCGGCTGTCGGTTGTACGACGCCGGTCTCGTTGTTGGCCATCATCACCGAGATGAGCGCCGTCTCGTCGCGCATCGCCTCCGCCACCGCCTCGGCAGGAACGCGGCCATGGGCGTCGGGCCGCACATAAGTGACCTCGTGCCCATTGCGCTCCAGTTCTTCGAACACATGCAAGACCGCATGGTGCTCAATGGCGCTGGTAATCAGGTGCGGAGGCGGCGCCCCCGGATGGCTTTCGGCCCAGGCGCCCAGAATGCCTCGAATCCCCAGATTGTCACTTTCCGTGCCGCCGCTGGTAAACACGATCTCCGACGGCTGCGCGCCGATCAGCGCCGCCACTTCCTGCCGCGCCTCTTCGAGGGCCGCTTTGGCAGCCTGCCCATGCTGATGGATGGAGCTGGCATTTCCGAGCGCGCCGCTCAACGCCGGCTCCATCGCGGCCCGCACCGCGGGCAGGACAGGCGTATTGGCGTTGTTGTCGAAGTAGGCGTGCGGCATCAGACCACCCTGGTTCTATTATCGCCCGCCGTTGGCAGGCTGGTAATATCCCTGGCGGCTGCGGACCGTCAAATGCTTGAGCTTCGGGTCCCGGGCATCAATCTGAATCTTGCGGTATCCGCTCCCGGTCTGATTCGAGTGATAGGCAAACGTGTACTGGCTGCGGATGTCGTGCGCCACCTGCAGCGAGATGTCGTTGACTTCCTTGAGGTTCTTGGGGAAATAGGCCAGCCCGCCGGTAGCGTTGGCCAGCGCCTCCAGGGCGCGCTTCGATTTGTTCTTCATCGAGCGCGTGTCGTCGTTCGACAGAATCCCGATCGCATAGATCATCGGCGGATTGTCCGCTTGCAGCATCCGCACCGTCTGCTCCAGCGTGTAGCGGCTGGCGTCGTCGTCCCCGTCGGTCACCACCAGCAGCACATGCTTGTCGTTGCGGGCATTATCGTTCATGTAGTCCAGCGAGGCGATGATGGCGTCATACATCGCCGTGCCGCCGCTCGACTCGATACGGTCCAGCCCGTCCTGCAGTTTGGGAATGCTGTTGCTAAAGGCGGCATCCAGGTAGTATTCGGAGTTGAAATTAACGATGAACACTTCGTCCTGCATATTGCTGGCTCTGACGAAGTTGATGGCGGCGCGGTTGACCTCCGGCCGGCTCTGACTCATGCTCCCGCTGTTGTCCACCAGGATGCCCACCGACACCGGCGCGTCCTCGCGGGCGAAGTATTCGATCTTCTGCTGTATTCCGTTCTCAAAGATCGTAAAGTCCGATTCGGGCAGGGTAGTGATGGCCTGGTCCTTCTTGTCCACCACGGTGGCGTGGACCAGGACCTCGCCCACATTGGCGTGAAACGTGAAGGGAACCTGTGGGCGGGCGGGCTTGGCCTGGCCCTGTCCCCAGCCCGCGCTCGCCAGGCCGGCCAACAAAATCAATGCCGGCAGCGCTTTCACAGATGGGGTCCGTAATAGCCCGTCCGCGCCGCCACCGTCAAGGGCGGCAGTCCCGGAGGGGGATGCAACTTGACCTGGATCTTGCGCCAGTGCCCGTCTGTCGTTTTGTCGGTGGAGGTATAACCCAACACATATTGGTTGCGCAGTTCGATGCCGATCTTGGTGGCCGTATCCGCCAACTCGTCCACATCATGGATTTCAAACGTCTTCCCGCCGGTGGACTCGGTGATCTTGTCCAGCAGTGCCGGACCGTTGATCTCTTCCTGGGTGGCAGGTGTGGCCGAGTACAGCCCAATGCCGTAGATTTGGACGTTCGCCTCCCGCACCACGCGCTCGATATCGCGCTCACTGTAGCGGCTGTGGTTGTCGCCTCCGTCGGAGATGATCAGCAGCGCCCGCCTCTGGTATTTGGCATGCCGCATTTCAGCCAGCGACAGATAGATGGCATCGAGCAGCGCGGTGCGCCCCTGCGGCTGCAGGAAGGTCACGCTGTCTTCGATCTGATCAATGTTGCTGGTGAAATTACACAGCATCCGGGGTTGGTCGGCAAAGTCCACCAGGAAGAATTCATCCTGTGGGTTGGCGGTACGGAAAAACTGGATCAGTGCCCGCCGCGATTCATCGATCTTGTCCGACATGCTGCCACTGGAATCAAACACCACCCCCACCGATATGGGCGCATCTTCGGTCGAAAACGTTTTGATGGTTTGCTGCACGTTGTCTTCGCTGAGGGTGAAGAACTGCTTCTCCAGTCCGGTCACCATGCGATTCAGGGGATCGGTGATCACCACCGGCACCAGCACCAGATTGACGCTCGAGGTGAACTCCGGTACCTGCGCCGGGGCGCTGCCCTTGGCGGCGGCCGCGGCGGAGTCTTTCCCCTCCGCCGGCGTCTTGGTCGGCGCGGTCCGCGGGGTTACGCCTCCCGGCACCACCGCCGCGCTGCCCGGTGTGACGTGTACCGGCGCCGTCTGTTGCTGTTGCTGCTGCTGCTGGCCTTGTGCCTGCGCTCCGGAGGGCCACAACCCCAGCGCACACACCGCCGCCAGCGTTCCCGCAGTTCGCCAATTTTGGAAGGGACGGCCTTTCATCGGGGCCTGTGCGACCTCAAGTACTACCTTGTCTCCGACATTAACACTCTGCGGCCATGAAGAAAAGGCCATCCCCGCCCCCCTTGAGGTAAGCTTCGGAAGGCCAACATCCATGGAAGCCACCCATCCAGATCGGATTAAGCAGCGGGTGGCTCTCATTTCCTTGTTGGCGGCCATTGGGATCCTTGTTTTTAAGCTGCTTGTCGGTATACACACCCGCAGTCTGGGCATCCTCGCCGAAGCCGCTCATTCCGCTCTGGACTTGCTCGCCACCCTGCTTACCTTCATTAGCCTTCGCGTGGCCGCCCGACCCGCTGACGCCAACCATCCGTTCGGTCACGGAAAGTTTGAAAACTTCTCCGCCTTCCTGCAAACCGGCCTGCTGGTCATTACTTCCCTGGCGATTGCGGCCGTCGCCGCGGGAAGCTGGCTTGCCGGCGTCAAGACGCCGGTCCACGTGGATGCCTGGGCTTTTGCCGTCATGCTCACCTCCATTGCCGTGGACTGGAGCCGCTCCGGTATCCTGCGCCGTGCCGCAGCCGCCTACCAGAGCGATGCGTTGGCCGCCGATGCCCTCAATTTCACCAGCGACATGGCTTCAAGCTTGGCCGTTTTGCTGGGCCTGGCCCTGGTAGCCACCGGCCAACATTGGAGAATTCCCACTCTTCTGCACGCCGATGCCGTTGCCGCCTGCGCGGTCGCTGTGGCACTGCTCTGGTTGGCATTGCGCCTGGGCCGCCGCACGGCCGGTGCATTGTTGGATGAGGCGCCGCCCGAGTTGGGCGGCGAAATCACCGCCGATCTGGGCGGCCTGCAGGGGCTGGCCCGTGTCGAGCGGCTGCGACTCCGCCGCGCCGGCAGCCGCTATTTTGTAGACCTGCTCCTGGCGCTTGACCCCGCCACCACCTTCGAGCGCGTGGATCGCCTGCGCCAGGAGGCTGTCGCTTGCGTTCGCCGCCGGCTTCCCGAGGCGGATGTCGTGGTCGAGACCCAGACCCTTCGCTCCGAGTCGCCGGGGCCATTCGAGCAACTACAAGGCATCGCTCAGCGCCAAAACCTGAACATCCACGATCTGGCCATCTACAAGAGCGGACGGCAACTGGACGTCGAATTTCACCTCGAGCTGCGGGCCGCGATGACCCTGACTGATGCCCATGATCTGGTGAGCCGGCTGGAAAGCGAAATGCGCCGGGAGGTTCCCTCCATTGGCTCCATCACCACCCACATTGAACCGGAAGCGGATCGGATTTCCAAAGCCAACCCCCTTGACACCGGCCGCCTGGCGATTCGTGTAGAACAGATCGCAAAGACGGTTCCTGAAGTACTGGATTGCCATGATCTGCAAATGCGGCGCACCGGCGGGCATCTGGTCATGAGTTGCCACTGTACATTTCCTGACACTTTGCCCGTGTCCCGCGTCCACGAGCGGGTCACCGAACTGGAGACAGCCCTGAAGCGCGGCCTGCCAGAACTGTTCCGCGTCACCATTCATCCCGAGCCCGGATCGGATAATCGCCGATAATAGCCCTATGGCGCCGAATACCAAGTCTCAACCCACCCAGGCCTCGGCTACCTGGACCGGCGGGGAACGCTTTGACAGCAATGGGTCAAGTGGCCATGTGGTCCCTTTCGACGCCGACCGCGCCACTAACCAGGCGCCGGGGCCAATGGAGATGGTGCTGCGCAGTCTGTGCGCCTGCTCTGCCACCGATTTGGTGATCGTGCTGGGCAAAAAGCGGCAGCCCGTGGCCGGAATTCGGGTCAGCGCGGAAGCCGAGCGCGCCAGTGAGCCGCCGCAGGTCTACACCAAGATTCACATGCGCTATGAAGTGTCGGGCAAAGGGGTGGACCGGGAGGCGGTCCAACGCGCCGTTGATCTTTCTCAGGAAAAGTACTGCAGCGTATTCGCCATGCTCCGCCGTTCCGCCACCACCAGCTACGAAATTGTAATGGTCGAGGCAGCGCCTTGAGCCCACGACGCGGCACCGATTCAGCCACGACGGCTCGCGAAGCCGCTCTCCAGATGCTTTATGCCCTGGATATAAGCGGCGACGATCCCGGTCATATTCTTGCCTCCTACCGTAGCGCCCACCCCCTCACCCCCTCGGCGGGAGCTCGCGCCGAATTACTGTTGCGCCACGCCGGCATCGAGCGCCAGCGCATCGAAGATCTTATCCAGCGGCATTCCGTCGGCTGGCGCCTGGAGCGTATGAGCGTCATTGATCGCAATCTGCTGCGTCTGGGCACGGTCGAAATGCTCACCGGCCTGGCGCCGTCCGTGGCGGTGCAGGCTACCGTCCGCCTGGCACGCAAATTCTCTCAACCGGAAGCGATCAGCTTTATCCAAGGCTTGCTGGAGGCGATCGCCCGGGACCTGGGTACGCAGGCTGAGGTCGCTCAACATGTCCTCTAGTCGGGCCATACGCAACCTGGTACGCGGGGGCTTGGCGCTCGGCGGTCTGGCAGCCGTCGGCACTCTGGCCGGTGCCGCGGCGGTGACCTGGGGGGTAAAAGAATGGAAACGTCAGCGAACTTTTGACCTCGCCGGCAAAGTCGCGCTGGTCACCGGCGGTTCACGTGGTCTGGGCTTTGCCATTGCCCGCGAGTTGCTGCATCGAGGCTGTCGAGTTGCCATCTGCGCTCGCGACAGCGATGCGCTACGCCGCGCCGCGACCAAATTGAAATCGCAGGCGCCAAACGGTTCTGAAGTGTTTGCCTTTCCCTGTGACCTCACCCAACCCAACGCTGCCCGCGAACTAGTCGCCGCCGTTGAGCACCATTGGGGGCCGGTTCAGGTACTGGTCCATAACGCTGGAATTATTCAACTCGGCCCTTGGGAAGAGATGTCCCAAGCCGACTTCCAGCTGGCGATGGACATCCACTTCTGGGCTGCTCTCCGTTTGGCACAAGCAGTGCTACCGCACATGATCTCGCGCCGGGAAGGTCGCGTCGTCAACATTGCCTCGATTGGAGGCCTGGTCGCCGTTCCGCACATGTTGCCGTACACCTGTAGCAAGTTCGCTCTGGTCGGCCTTTCCCAGGGCCTGGCCGGCGAAGTACGGCGCCACGGAGTCCGTGTCTGCTGTGTCTGCCCTTTCCTTACCCGTACCGGCTCGCAGGAGCAAGTCTCCGTTAAGGGCCATCATGACCGCGAATTCGCCTGGTTTGTAGCCTCCGGCGCTGTGCCCGGGCTGAGCCAAAGCGCGGATCACGTCGCGCGCGCTGTCGCCCGGGTTTGTGAGCGCGGTACGGCCCAGACAACGCTCTCCCTCCCCGGCAAAGTCGCCGCTGCGGTACACGGCATGGCTCCTTCGGCCACAGTGGCGCTAATGGCTCAAGCCGACCGCCTGCTTCCCACGGACCAAGGTGCCGACGCGGGCGAGCCGCGTCGGGGCAGAGATAGCTACAACCGGTGGACGCGTCGCGTGATTCAGCCGCTCATCCGTCAGGAAGGCAGCCGGCTCAATCAGGTCTAGCAGCACCCGCCGGCGATGGAAGGCAGGATCAAGACCTCATCTCCTGGCGAGAACTGATAGGCATTTCCCCCCAGAAAGCGAATGTCTTCATCGTTGATGTAGACATTGAAGAATCGTCGCGGCCGCCCATCGGGTTCGCAGAGCCGGTCCTTGAGCTCCGGAAAGCGCCCCGTTAGCTCGCTCAAAAGTGCCGGCAGCGTGGCGGCATCACAGGCCACGGTTTCAGCTCCGGCGGTAAAGCGCTGTAAGGGCGCAGGAATGCGGACTTGGCATGACATAGTCGGTTCTCCTTGGCTTGGATGTTCAATTCAGGCCACTCGCCCCCGCGCGGCGGGTTGCGCCGGCGGATGTGGAGCCGCCAGATAGGCTTCGAAATTGCGCAGCTTGGGCGGTAGTACAGGAATGGCTCCCGTCGCACTGGCCACCGCGTCCAGCGTTTTGAGACCATTGCCGGTGACGACCAGCACCAGCGGCTGATCCGGGTCTACCCGCGATTGCTCCACCAGCTTCTGTGCCGTGGCGACGGTGACGCCCGCGGCCGTCTCCCCAAAAATTCCCTCAGTTTCAGCCAGCAGCCGCATGGCGGCGGTGATCTCGCTGTCACTGGCGTCTTCCGCCCAACCTCCCGAGTCCAGGATGGTCCGTGCCGCATAGAATCCATCGGCTGGATTGCCGATGGCCAGCGAACGTGCAATAGTCTGGGGCCGCTGCGGTTCAATCTCATCGCTCCCGCGCTTGACTGCAGTGGAGATGGGCGAGCACCCGCTGGCCTGGGCGCCACAGATGCGCACGGGTTGGGATGGCTTGCCCACCCAGCCCAACTGCTGCAGCTCGTCGAAGGCCTTGGCGATTTTGCCGATCAACGATCCGCCCGCCATCGGCACGACCACCGCGCCAGGCAGCCGCCAGCCCAGTTGATCAGCGATTTCATAGCCCACCGTCTTGGAACCCTCGGCGTAGAACGGGCGCAGGTTCACGTTGACGATCCCCCAGGGCAGCCGCTGCGCCAGTTCCGAGCAGAGCCGGTTCACCTGGTCGTAGTTGCCTTGAAACTTGACCAGGTGCGCGCCGTACACCAGAGTGTTGGCAATCTTGGCTTCTTCCAAGTCGGCCGGTGTGAGGATGTACGCTTCGAACCCTTCCGCTGCCGCTCCTGCCGCCAGGGCATTGGCCAGATTGCCGGTCGAGGAGCATGCCACCGTGGTGAAGCCGAACTCGCGCGCCTTGCAGAGCGCCACCGCCACCACACGGTCCTTGAAGGACAGGGTGGGGAAGTTCACGGCGTCGTTCTTGATGTACAGCTCGCGGACGCCCAGTGCCCGGGCCAGATTGGGCGCCGCGAGCAGAGGCGTGCCGCCAACCGGCCGATCCAGCTTGGAGGGTTGGGTCGGAACCGGCAACAGCTCGCGGTATCGCCAGATGTTTTGCGGCCGCCGCAGCAAGGTCTCGGGCTGCACCGCCCGCCCGATGGCCTGCAGGTCGTATTCAACTTCGAGCGGAGCAAAACACTCGTCGCAGCCCGCCAGCGGCTGTGTGGCAAACTGTTTCCCGCAATCCCGGCAACGCAAACCTGTCTCGAAACTCATTCCCTGTCTGCCTTCCGCCCAATAAAAAACCCCTTCCGGTGGGAAGAGGGTACGGGAATACGGCTGGCTTGGGAGTGCGCAGCCCCGTCTCATCTTTTCCCTTTCGGGCAGGATTTGGCACCTTGTCGCTCCGCCTTTGCGAAGCCGGTTGCCGTGGCGTCATAGGGCCTGATCCCTCAGCCACTCTTGATAAGATTCAGGGGTACTGAATCGGGCTATTAAGTTGTCAAGTGCAGTATGTGCCCTTCGGGGCTTGGATGTCAATTGCTCGGAATCAATTGTGCTCCGCATCGAGAGACTCGCACCCGAACGTTGGACGACTGCCACCGCTGATCTGCTCCAGCAAACTCTGGATTCAGTTCCCGACGCGCTGATCAGCTTCCCGACGGGAACCACTCCCCGGCCCTTGTATGCCGAGTTGCGCCGGCGCTTCGCCGTCAAGCAGTGGAATCCCGCGCGCATGCGCGTAGTGATGCTGGATGAGTACCTCGACCCGCCATCCGAAGCAACGAGCTTCTGGGGCTGGCTTCGCCGCGAATTGTTCGACCCGCTGCAAATTTCCCCGGCGCGCGTCCTGCGCCTGCCGAATCGCAGCGAGGGCATTGAGGCTGCGTGCGCCCGCTTTGAGGCTGAGTTGAAGGCGTGGGGAGGTTGCGATCTGCAGTGGCTTGGACTGGGCGACAACGGCCACATTGGCTTCAATGAGCCTGGATCGGACCCTGTTTCCCGCACTCGCTCCGTCGAGCTCACGACGGCCACGGCGCGGGCGAACGCCGCCTACTGGAAAAATGATTTCACCCCGCGGCGGGCGGTCACCATGGGCATTGGCACGATCCTGGAGGCCCGTAATCTGGCCCTTCTTGTCAGAGGTAAAAACAGGGCGGAAGCCTTGCGCCAGGCACTTCAAGGCAAAATCGACACGGCCATGCCGGCCTCCTACCTGCGCACGGCTGAGAACCTGTACGTCTTCGCTGACACGGCCGCAGCTTCCAGACTCGATTAAAATGTCGCATGGCGGAGCCGGGGGCCAACTTGCATTCTGTCCACTTGCGCTGCACTGGCTGTGGCCAAACGTCGGCCGACGCCGATGTGCAATGGCGATGCTCTGAGTGCGGGGAATTGCTGGAAGTCTATTTTCCCGACGATTGGTTGCGCGGTCGGACACCGGTGGAATGGAAGCGCCTCTGGCTGGCTCGGCGGTCAAGCCGGGTGCCCGAGGATCACAGCGGCGTGTGGCGCTTTCGCGAGCTGCTTCGCGCGGCAGAACCCGCAACCCCTGTCGTCACCCTGCAGGAGGGCAATACGCCCCTCTATGAATTGCCCGAATTGACCGGCGCTGTGGGGGGCGCACAACTTTGGGCCAAGCATCAGGGCATGAATCCAACCGGATCCTTTAAAGATACCGGCCTGACGGTGGCTGTAACTCAGGCGCGGGCTGCCGGCTTCGAATGGCTGGCCTGTGCGTCGACCGGCAATACCTCCGCTTCCATGGCCGCCTACGCAGCCCGGGCTGGCTTGCGCAGCCTGGTCCTCGTGCCTGCCGGCCGCATCTCCTGGAGCAAGCTGGCCCAGGCTATGGACGCAGGCGCCGTCACCTGCCAGTTGCGCACGGATTTCGATGGGTGTGTGCGGACTCTCAACCAGATCTTGTCTCATCGGCCCATCTGTCTGGTCAATTCTGTAAATCCTTTTCGCATCGAGGGGCAGAAGACCGCGGCCATTGAGATGTTGGAACAGCTCGACTGGCAGGCACCTGACCACGTGGTCGTACCCGGCGGCAATCTGGCTCACGCTTCTGCCCTGGGAAAAGCCTTCCTTGAGATGCTGGAGCAGGGTTTTATTGAGCGCCTGCCGCGCGTGTCCATCATCCAGGCCCGAGGAGCCAACCCCTTGGCTCAGAGCTGGCGCGCGTCGCAAGGCCGGGAACTGGTTCCGGTTCAGGCGGAAACGCAGGCCAGCGCTATCCGTATCGGCAGTCCCGCGTCCTGGAAAAAGGCTGTGCGCGTGCTACAAAAAACCGGCGGAACCTGTCTGGACGTGTCCGATGCCGACATAGCCGCGGCCAAGGCCCGCCTGGGTCGAGCCGGGATCGCCTGTGAACCGGCTTCGGCGGCGGCTTTGGCGGGCGCCATGCGGATGGCGGAGGAAGGCTTCATCCACAGATCGCAGACAGTGGTACTGGTGCTCACCGGCCACGGCCTCAAGGATCCGGATTACACCCTCGCCTACTTTCGTGGAGAGCTTGCCGGGGTGGCCGCCCCGCGACCTGCGGTTGTCCTGGACGATGACGCCGGCCAGGTCTTGCGCTACATCGAGTCTTTATGACGCCGTCGTTTCGTCTCGCCTTGCCGGCCACTTCGGCCAATCTGGGTCCCGCCTTCGATACCGCCGCGGTGGCCTGGGATCGCTGGCTCGACGTCTCAGCCTCTCCGGCGGAGAAGTGGCAGCTCACCGCTTCCGGGCGGGACGCTGAGCTGTGCTCCCGGTTTGAGGATCACTTGATTCTCCACGTCTACGAGGAGGTTCTGGTTCGCTCGGGGAAGCCTGTGCGCCCGCTGCGGCTGCATTTGGAGAATCAGATCCCCATTGGCCGGGGCTGTGGCTCATCCGCGGCCGCGCGACTGGCCGGGGTGGCGCTGGCCGCTCATTTTGGCAGTCTTGGCTGGACATCGCAGAGCGTGTTTGAAGAGGCCGTACGCAGCGAAGGGCACCCGGACAACGTTGCTGCTTGCTGGTGGGGCGGGATGGTGGTGGCGCAGGCGTCAGCCGACGGTCACGCTGTCCGATGGCTCCAGGTTCCGGCAGGTATGCCCTTGGATCTTTGGATCGCTGTGCCCTCACAGATGCTGGCGACCTCGGAAGCTCGGCGCGTCTTGCCCGACGGGTACTGCAAAGCCGATGTCATAGCCAATTTGCAAGCTCTCGCCCTGCTCCTGGCGGCCTGGCAGCAGGGCAGGGAAGACGTGCTGGGATCTGCTTTGCAGGACCGGCTGCACCAGCCATATCGCACTGCTTTATGTCCCTTGCTGCCCGCTCTGCAGCCAACGGCGGGTCGCCATGGAATTGTGGGCTGTGTTTTGAGCGGCGCCGGTCCTTCCGTGCTGGTACTCTCCCAGCCGGCGGCCGCGGCAACTGCGGAGGCAGCGATGCGCGAAGCGATGCGCACCGCGGGGGTTGAGGCCGAGTTGCTAAAGGCACAAGTGGTGCCACGGGGCCCGGGAGTGAGCTGGCCTGAGTTCAGCCTTCGTTAGCGTCCCCGACGGCGCGGAGCGTAGGTGCTGCTCTGGCTGGATCGCTGCCACCGCTCCTCCGCCAGACGGCGCTGCAGCATGGCGATGGTGGGATCAGAAGCAGTTATGGCTTCCTCTTGGCGAATTGTGGCCGGTGTGCGTACCGGTCCGATGTAGCTGTAGAGCGCATAGCGCAAGGCATCCACGCAGTCATCCAGTGGGTCGCCGTGAATCTTCAAAATATCGTCGGGGCGATCCGCATCGTGGATGCGGGTCGGCAAGGAGTCGCAAAGCTGCCGGCAACCGGTCGCAATAATCACGTCACCGCGGTCCAACTGCGAATCAAGCAGCATGGCGCCGCCGATGCGATCGTTGCTGGCCGGTTCCAAGCCGAGGCGGGTGACAGCCATCATCTGGTCGG
>Ga0134125_10000791_pt1 | contig 41402 bp, 44 predicted proteins | sample KB31751_FD_96464 | JGI IMG/M metagenome (GOLD analysis project Ga0134125, IMG submission 96464) | Terrestrial soil microbial communities with excess Nitrogen fertilizer from Kellogg Biological Station, Michigan, USA - KB3-175-1 | ecosystem: Environmental > Terrestrial > Soil > Unclassified ...
AGGCCTGCGCTTCCTGCAGGTCTCCACCGACGAGGTCTACGGCTCGATCGAGCAGGGGTCCTTCACCGAGGAGTCCCCGCTGCAGCCGTCGAGCCCGTACAGCGCGACCAAGACGGGCGCGGACCTGCTCGTCCTCTCCTACTTCCACACGTACGGCCTGGAGACGCTGATCTGCCGCGGCTCGAACAACTACGGGCCCTACCAGTACCCCGAGAAGCTGATCCCGTTGATGGTGCTGAACGCGCTGCACGGCGACAAGCTGCCCGTCTACGGCGACGGCATGCAGGTGCGCAACTGGCTCTACGTCGAGGACTTCGGGCGCGGGATCGGGCACGCGCTCGCCCACGGCGCGCCCGGCGAGGTCTACAACTGCGGCGGCCCGGACGAGTGCCCGAACCTCGAGGTCGTCAAGCGGATCGTCGCGCTGACCGGCAACGACGACTCGCTGATCGAGTACGTCACCGACCGGCCGGGCCACGACCGGCGCTACTCGCTCGCCTCGGAGAAGCTGCGCGCGCTCGGCTGGGAGGCGCAGGTCCACTTCGCCGAGGGACTCGAGCAGACGGTCGCCTGGTATCGCGAGAACGCGTGGTGGTGGGAGCCGATCCGCTCGGGCGACTACCGCGAGTACTACGAGCGCCAGTACGGACGCGCGCTCGGCTGAGTCACCCCGTGACGCGCAGAGAAGGCGTGCGGAAGCTGTGCACTTGCGCACTGCGCAGGTGACGGGATGGCCCGAGCGGGGCAACACTGGCGTATGCGCGTTCGACGCAGGGCCCGCAAGCGATCCGCCGGCGCGCGCTGGCGGGAGGCGTGCATGGATGGCGTGCTGCACGTGGCCTACGCGGCCGCCGAGCGCGCCGAATCGGCGGCAGAGCGGTGCGTCGGCGGCGCTTGGCACCCGCGCGGCGCGCGCAGGCGCAGAGGACGCCGCGGGTTCCGCGGCCGTTGACGCGCTCGCGTTCGCGCGACACAGCAAATTCACCTGGTCCGAGTTACACTCGCGCCTGATCGCGCGATGGCAAGCTCGGAACGCTCCCCCACCCGCCCGACGGTGCCGCGTGGCCGTCACGCCCCGCCGCTCGAAGTCCGGCTCGCGCAGCAACGCGAGCGCCTGTTCGCGGCCGCCGCGTCCGTGTTCGCGGAGACCGGCTACGCCGACGCCAGCGCCGAGTCGATCAGCCGCGCGGCCGGCATGTCGAAGGCGACCTTCTACGAGCATTTTGAAAACAAGGAGACGTGCATCCTTGCGCTGTTCGACGCCGCCTACGAGGTGCTGCTCAGCCGCATCCTCGGCGCGGTCGCCGAGGCGGGCGAGGACCCGGTCGCGCGCATGCGCGAAGGGATGCGTGCGTTCCTCGTCGTGATCGACGAGTTCCCGAACGAGGCGCAGACGCTGCTCGTCGAGATCATCGGTGCCGGGCCGGCGGCGATGCGCCGCCGCGACGAGATCGTCGCGAGCTTCGCGCAGGTGCTGTTCTCGGAGAACCACGCCCACGCCCAGGACGGCGTCTTGCCGCGCTTCAAGCATCAGCTTGACGCGTTCGCGGTCGTCGGTGCGATCGCCGAGTTGGTCTCGCGCCAGCTTCGCCTCGGTGAGCCCGAGCACTCGGCCGACCTGCAGCCCGTGATCGAGCGCTTCGCGTTCGGCCTGCTCGGGATCGACCCGCCGCCGCTCGCGCCGGCCTCGTAGCGTGTCGGCCGACGCGCCGGCGAAGCTCGCCGCGCTGAGCGCCGAGGTCGTCGCCTGCCGCAGATGCCCGCGCCTGGTCGACTGGCGCGAGCGCGTCGCGGCCGAGAAGCGCGCCGCGTTCGCGGACGAGGAGTACTGGGGCCGGCCGATCCCCGGCTTCGGCGACCCGGCCGCGCGCATCCTCGTGCTCGGGCTCGCGCCGGCGGCGCATGGCGGCAACCGCACGGGTCGCGTCTTCACGGGCGATCGCTCGGGTGACTGGCTGTACGCGGCGATGTGGCGCTGCGGGCTCGCCAACCAGCCCGAGTCACGCTCGCGCGGCGACGGGCTGGCGCTGCGCGGCGCCTACGTCGCCGCCGCAGTTCGCTGTGCCCCTCCCGCGAACAGGCCGCTGCCCGCCGAACGCGACAACTGCTTCCCGTATCTCGTGCGCGAGCTCGGTCTGCTGATCGAGCTGCGCGTCGTCCTCTGTCTCGGCGCGTTCGCGTGGGACGTGGCGCTGCGCGCCCGCGCCGCGTTGGGGGAACCGGTCCCGCGTCCGAAGCCGCGCTTCGGCCACGGTGCCGAGCTGCCCTCGACCGGTCGCCTGACGCTGATCGGCAGCTACCACCCGAGCCAGCAGAACACGTTCACCGGCCGGCTGACGGAGCCGATGCTCGACGCGGTGCTGCTGCGCGCGCGCGAGCTCGCCGGGCGTTAGAGCCGCGACGGATCGCCCGCGCCGCGCAGCCGCTCGGCCAGTCTGCGCATGCCGAGCGCCGCGGCGGCGTCGGCGCCCGCGTCGAGGTCGATAGGCCGGTCCGCGGGCCGGGCCACCGCGACGCGTCTGAGCGTCGCGATCGCGAGGAAGTCGCGCAGCTCGCCGGCCTGGTCGCGCAGCGCGCCCTGCACGCGCGGCGTCTCACCGATCGGTCTCGCGAGTGCCGCTTCCAGCGAGCCGTGGCGCTGCAGCAGGTCGGCGGCCGTCTTCTCGCCGATCCCTCTCGCGCCCGGCAGCCCGTCCGATGGGTCGCCGCGCAGCGCGATGAAGTCCGGCACGAGCTCCGGCGGGACGCCGTAGCGCTGGCGCACCTCGCGCGGGCCCATCGCCTCGAAGCCTCTGACGCCGGTCTTGAGATAGAGCACCGTCACGTCGTCGGACGCGCACTGGAACATGTCGCGGTCGCCCGTCATCAGCAGCGCCGAGCCGCCGGCCTCGACCTCCGCAAGCGCGAACGAATGCAGCAGGTCGTCGGCCTCCAGCTCTCCCGCGTCGGCGAGCGCCCAGCCGAGCGCCTCGAACAGGGGCGGCGCGGCGGCGATCTGCCACGCCAGCCCCTCGGGCACCGGCGGGCGGTCGGCGTGGTAGCCGGCGAACAGCTCCACGCGATAGCGCGCGGCCTCGGCGCCCGAGCAGATCACGACCGCGCGCGGGCGCTCGTCCGCGACGACGCGCAGGATCGCGTTCGTCGCGCCGAGCAGCGCGTTGACCGGATGCCCGTCGCCGTCGGTGATCGAGTCCGGCAGCGCGAACCACGCGCGGTAGAGCAGCGACGGCGCGTCGACGGCGAGAAGCGGCGCTGGCATGGGCGGCAGACTAGTACGGTCGGCTGCATGATCACGCTCAACGGCATCGACGACATCAAGGCGCGCATCGGCGAGGAGCTCGGCGTCAGCGACTGGCACCTCGTGACGCAGGAGGAGATCGACGCGTTCGCCGACGTGACGGGGGACCACCAGTGGATCCACGTCGACGTCGAGAGAGCGAAGGGGACGCCGTTCGGCGGCACGATCGCGCACGGCTACTACACGCTCTCGCTCGCGCCGAAGTTCACGTACGAGCTGTTCGCGATCGAGGGCTTCGCATTCGGCATCAACTACGGCGTCAACAAGGTGCGCTTTCCCGCGCCGCTGCCGGTCGGCAGCAGCGTCCGCATGCGCGCGGCGGTCGCGTCGGTCGAAGACGTGCCGGGCGGGATCCAGCTCGCGACTGCGCTGACGTTCGAGACGGAGGGCGGCGGCAAGCCGGTCTGCGTCGCCGAGACGCTCGCGCGGCTCTACACGGGCTGATCGCACGGCCGGACGTGCGCCGGTCCGCGGGCTGACGCACCGCCACCGGTGGCCGCGATCGAGCGCAGCTGGACGGCGATGACGGCGCTGCCGGTGCGCGTGCGGACGCAGTACCAGGTCAACGACCGCGACGTCCGCTTCCAGTCGAGCTTGCGCGGGCCGGTGCGCGAGGCAGCGACGGGCCGTCTCCCGAACGACCCGCCGTATCCCGCATACGGGCTGTGGCCGACCTTGGCCGCCTGATCGGCTATCGCCCTCCGGTCACCGCAAGCGGCGACCTGCGGGCGACGTCACCCGCCCCGCGCGATTCTGCGCAGGTCGAGCGCCTCGGCGAGCACCGACTCCTCGACGCCCGCCTCGACCGCGACCTCGCGCAGCGTGCGGCCGGAGGCGGTCGCCTCCTTGACGATCTCGGCGCCCTTGTCGTAGCCGATGTAGGGGTTGAGCGCGGTGGCGGTCGCAAGCGTCGACTCGGCGGAGCGCTCGCAGCCGGCGAGGTTCGCCTCGATCCCGTCCACGCACTTCTCCGCGAACAGCCGCGCGGTCGAGGCGAGCAGCGCGATCGACTGCAGCAGGTTGCGGGCGATCAGCGGGATCCGCACGTTCAGCTCGAACTGGCCTTGCAGGCCGCCGACGGTGATCGCGGTGTCGTTGCCGATCACCTGCGCGCTCACCTGCAGGACGACCTCCGGGATCACCGGGTTGACCTTGCCCGGCATGATCGAGGAGCCCTTCTGCAGCTCCGGCAGGAACAGCTCGCCGATCCCGGCGCGCGGGCCCGAGCCCATCAGCGCGAGGTCGTTGGCGATCTTCGTGAGCGAGACCGCGATCACCTTCAGCGCGCCGGACAGCTCCACGAGCGCGTCGCGGTTCGCCTGCGCCTCGAACGGATCCTCCGGCGGAGAGATCGACAGCCCGCTCGCCTCGCTCAGCTTCGCGCGCACGCGCGCCGCGAACTCGGGGTGGGTGTTCAGGCCCGTGCCGGTCGCGGTCCCGCCGAGCGGGATCTGCGCGACCTGCGGCAGCGCGTTGCCCACGCGACGCGCACCAAGCCGGATCTGCGCCGCGTAGCCGGCGAACTCCTGCCCCAGCGTGACCGGCACCGCGTCCATCAGATGCGTGCGGCCCGACTTCACGACGTCCTCGAACGCCTGCGCCTTCGCCGCGAACGACGCTTCGAGCTGCGCGAGCGCCGGCAGCAGCTCGTTCGTCGCCTCGTCCAGGGCGGCAAGGTGCACGGCGCTCGGGAACACGTCGTTCGACGACTGGCCCATGTTCACGTGGTCGTTCGCGTGCGTCCCCTCGCCGGCAAGCGTCGCGATCACCTCGTTCGCGTTCATGTTCGACGAGGTGCCGGAGCCGGTCTGGAAGACGTCGATCGGGAACTGCGCGTCGTGGCGGCCGTCGGCGACCTCGTCGGCGGCGGCGCCGATCCGCTCCGCGAGCGCCCCGTCGAGCAGGCCCAGCTCGCCGTTCACGCGCGCCGCGGCGCCCTTGATGCGCCCGAGCCAGCGCACGACCGGCACCGGCACGCGCTCGCCCGACACCGGGAAGTTCGCCACCGCCTTCGTCGTCTCACCGCCCCACAGCTGCTGCTCCGTCTCCTGCACGCCCATTCCGTCCTCCGGGTCTCAAGATCGAGTCAAGGTTGTCCACAGAAGGAAATCAGCTCCCGCGCCAGGCCGACGGGGTCGTCGTAGGCGAGCAGGAAGCCGGTGCGGTCGAGCACGCGCAGCTGCGCGTCGGGCAGCAGGTCGAGTGCCTGCCGCGCGACGGCCAGCGGGTACAGCGGATCCTGCTCGGCCCACAGCAGCAGCGTCGGCACGCTCACGTGGCGGTAGGCGTCGAGCAGGTCGCGTTGCGGCTCGCTCGGCCACCTGCGCGCGAACTTCGCCCACGAGCGGGCGCGGCCGGGATTGCCGGGGACGTCTGCGAGCGCGTGGCGGATCAGGTCGCGCGCCGCCGGGTTGTGCTGCACCGACAGCTTCTCGCCCAGCGACGGGCGAATCAGGAGCGGCGCCCCGCGCGCGAGCGCGCGGTCGAGGCCGGGGACGGCCGCCATCGCGGCGGCGCGCCACAGCGAGCGGCCGCTGCGATGCTCGGCGCGGCGGTGCAGGCGGTTCGGCATCAGCACGAGCCGGCGCGGCGCCAGGCGGTCGTCGAGCACCGCGCGCAGCAGCAGCTCGGCGCCGAGATCGTGGCCGCCGACGAGCGGCCGCGGGCCGAGCACCTCCGTGCAGAAGCCGGCGACGACCTCGGCGAGCCACGCCGGCGTGTAGGGATGGCGCGGGCGGTCCTCACTGTCGCCGTGCAGCGGCAGGTCGGGCAGCACCACGCGGAAGCGCTGCGAGAGCGGCTCGACGATCGGCTCCCACTCGCGATGCGAGAGCCCGAGCGAGTGCAGCAGCGCGAGCGCCGGTCCGGCGCCCGCCTCGCGGTAGGCGACGCGCGCGCCGTCGCCGTGGTGGTAGAGCCGCAGCCTCATCCGATCCGCAATCCTGCCGCACGCCCGCGCAGGAGCGCGGCGCGGCGCGGACCGCCGTCGGGCCCGGCCGATCCGGCGACGCGGCGGGCGAGATCGTCCTGCAGTCCGGCGGCCTGGGCCGCGCCGCGCGCGGTCGCGCCGATCAGGAAGCCGAGCTGGTAGGCGGCGGCGTCGCTCGTGCGCATCCGCTGCGCGAGCGTGTCGGCCGCCAGCGTGAACGTCGCGCCGAGCGCTTGCAGGCGCACGTCGTCGACGGTGCGCCGCACGCACTGCGACAGCAGCGTGCCGTCCGCGAGCGCGACGCGGCCGGGCGCATGCGCCAAGGCGTGCAGGACCTCGCTCGACTGTGCTTGGATGCATGCCTGCGGCGCTGACGCGCTTCCGCCGCAGCCTGCGACGGCGAGCAGTGCGAGCACGCAGGCGACGCCGGTCCGTCCCACGTGAGGATCCTTGCACCCGGCACGACTCGCGTCACGTTCGGCGCGGGAGGTTGTGCAAAACCTCCCGCGATCCACACAGAACGGCGCAAACCCTGCCTAATGCCATCCATGCCTTTGCAGATGCACGGGATGAACGCGCGGCCGTTGGGGCTCTCCACCTCGCAGGCGGCCCGCGAGCTTGGCGTCTCGCTCGGCACGGTCCGCCGCTGGTCCGACATGGGCTACCTCCAGTCCTACCGGACGCCCGGCGGGCAGCGTCGTTTCAGCGTCGAGCACATCGAACAGTTCGTGCGTTCGCTGCAGCAGAGCAGCTTCACGGTGCAGCAGCAGCGTGAGGACTCGTATCTGCAGCGCGCCACGGGCTGATCCCCCGACAACCGGAGCCCATCCCCCAGCGCGCCACGCGACGTGGCGCGCTTCGGCGTGTCGGAAGCGCCTCGCTCGGCGCTCAGCCGCTCGCCGCGGCTTCGTTGATGCGCCGTTCCAGGTCGAGCTCGCTGCCGAAGTCGGCGGCGTCGGCGTGGCGGTATCTCGCGTCGCTGCCGGCGAGCACGTTCGCCAGCGCCTCGACGTAGTCGGCGTCCAGTTGTGAGCCGGCGACGCGGCGCAGCTCCGTGAGCGCCTGGAACGAGCTGACGGGCGTGCGGTACGTGTCGTGCGCCGTGAGCGTGTCGTAGACCTCCGCGACGGCGATGATCTTCGCGATCTCGGGGATCTTGTCGGCCTTCAGGCGATCGGGGTAGCCGCGCCCGTCGACCCGCTCGTGGTGGGCGCGCACGATCTCGGCGACCGGGCCGTAGAGGCCGAGGTCGCGCAGCATGTCGGCTCCGAGCGCGGGGTGCTGGCGGATCGCGTCCCAGTCCTCGTCCGTCAGCACGCGGCCGCGTTCGAACACGCGGTCCGACAGCGCGAAGTTGCCGATGTCGTGCAGGAGGCCGGCCGTGTGCGCGAGCTCCTGCTCGTCGTGCGACATCCCCGCCTCGCTCGCGATGTCGCGGGCGAACGCGGCGACCGCCGCCGCGTGACGCGCGGCGCGCGAGTCACGGATGTCGAGCGTGCGGAGCAGGCCGGAGAGGACGCCCCACGACAGCGACGCGTACTGCTTGCTGCGGTGCCGCGCGGTGGCGACGAGACGCGCCATGTAGCTGAACGCGATCAGCGTGAAGGCCGCGAACGCGGTGCCGCCGAGGCCGAGCTTGAGGCACAGCCCGGTGGCCGCGAGCGCCAGCAGCACGTTGATGCCGATCGAGCCGAGGAACGGCCAGAAGGCGACGGAGATGATTCCCCAGAAGGAGACGCCGTCGAGCATCGACGTGATGCCCGCGACGATCAGCAGGTTGAGCGGGAACACCAGCGCCGCCGCCAGCGCGAGCGCGAGGTAGAACCCGGCGGAGCCGTTCTGCGCGGGGCGGAGCGCCTCGAACAGCGTGCCGGCGATCAGCACGGGCAGGCCGCTGCCGACGATGTTCATCGCCATGCGCTCGGTGCGGTAGCGCTCGATCGCCCATGCGATCAGCTCCGAGACGGCGACGATCGCGAACGCCCATGCCGGCCCGAACAGGGCAAGCAGGACGATCGCGGCCAGCGCGGAGCTGGAGATGAAGACGGCTTGCGCCCCGGTGCCGGTGCCGAACAGGTCGGCGCCGATGACACCGAGGGCAAGCACACCAAAAAGCCAGGACAGCCGACCAGGATCGGCGGCAACCATCGCCCACGCGACACAACCGAGTATGCCGACGAGGGTGATCCCCCTCGCGAGGCTGTCCCTTCTCGGCCACGCGTGGATGACACGCATGCCCGGAAGGTAACGGTCCGGACGGACCATTCAAAGCAAGGGAATGGACTACTTGCCCTTGTAGAACATTCAGAGCCTCCGGTTGGTTGCGCTGCACGTACGGCCCGCACCGCTTCCGAGGGCGGCGCGGACCCGCTGCCCTTCGCGCAGAACTGTAGCGGGTCGATGGAGCTTTTGCACCCTTTTCGGTCCCAAAGTTGTGCAAATACGTGGAGACCACGGACGCGGCGTGCGGAAACGCCGACCTTTCCTGTGATGCGCTACCTGAAGACCAGCGAGGCGGCGGCTCTGCTCAATGTCAGCCCCAATACCTTGCGCGCGTGGGAGCGTCGTTTCGGCTTCCCGCGTCCGCAGCGCTCGCCCGGTCGTCATCGCCTGTACACGCACGGGGAGATCGCTGCCCTCCGCGATGCGCTGCTCGACGGGCTCTCCATCTCCTCCGCCGTCTCACGTGCGCGTGAGGGGCTGGGGGCGGACACGAACGCGCTCGTCGGGGCGCTGAACGCGTTCGATCAGGCGCGCGCGGACAACGCGATCGAGGGAGCCCTTGCGCTGCGCTCGCTCGACCGCACGGTCCAGGAGGTCCTGCTCAACTCGCTCGACGAGGTCGCCCGCCGGCACGGAACCGAGTCCGTGCAGTGGGCGTTCGCCGCGCGGTGGGGCAACAGCTGGCTGCGCCGCGCGCAGCGGCTCGTGACGCCGGGGATGCAGTCCGCGGCGACGGTCGTGATCGGCGACGCCACACGCGACGAGCTGGATCCGGACGCCGCCTATGCGCGTGCGCTCGAACTCCTCTCGATGCGTGCCGGTGCGCGCGTGCTCGGGCTGTCGGTCCGCGGCATCGCGAACATGTCGGAGGCGCTCGCGACGCATCGACCGGACGTCGTGGTGATCGCAGGCGGGGCGCTGTCGGACGACGCCGTCGCCCGCTGGGCGTACGCTGTACGGCTGGCGACCGGCCCGCTGCCCGTCGCGGTCTATCGGCGCGGTCCGCAGCGGACGCGCGTGCGCACGACAGGCGCTATGATCCTCGCGGGCACGCCAGGAGAGGCAGCCCGTCAGACCATCGAGCTTGCGAGCCACCAGGCCGTGAGCCTCACGACAGGGATGTCGCCCGCACGGCTTGTCGCCGACGGGGCGTAATCAGGGAAGAACGGCACGGAGGCAGAGGGGATCATGGCAATCGACTTCACGGGACGCGCAGCGCTGCGCCTTGTCCCGTCGACCGCTGAGGAGGCGTGCCCCTCCCAGTGGTTCTGCGGGCATTGCGGTGCGCCGCCGCCGAACAACGAGACGCCGGCGCCGCCCGCGCGCGTCTGCGGCGAATGCGGTCTCGGGCTGCTGCTGGAGGCGCGCGCGGACGTCGCGCCGAAGCCGGAGGACCCGTTCGTGATCGTCGACGGCTCGCTGCACGTGTGCGCGATGTCGTCCGCCAGCGAGTCGCTGCTCGCGGTCGCCGAGACGGACATCATCAACCGTCCCATCACCGAGATCCTTACGCCGGCCGACGCGGAAGCCTCCGGTCCCGAGTCGCTCGCCGGCGCGATCATGCACGCGGCCGGCGGCGAGGACGAGGTGCGCCGCCTGATGGTGCGCCCGGCCAACGTCTTCGGCGTGCGCATGCCACTGCGCGTCGGCGCCTGCGGTCCGCCGCGCGCCGCGCTGATCGTGCTCGAGGACTGAGGTCCTCCCACTGCACGCGCTCTTGCGCGCTGCAGCTTGCCTTGCACGTGTTGCTCTTCCCGCTCCGAGCGGGGAGAGTGCCGGTGCGATGAGTGGGATCCGCACCAATGCGGCGGCCGTGATGCTCGGCGTGTCCCCCAACACGCTGCGCAGCTGGGAGCGCCGCTTCGGCTACCCCGCGCCCGCGCGCACGTCCGGCGGGCACCGTCAGTACGCGCTTGCCGACGTCGAGGCGCTCAAGCAGGCCTTCGAGGAGACGCAGAACGTCTCCTCGGCGATCGCAATCGCGCGCCAGCGCGGGGCAGGGCCGCCGTCGTCCAACCGCGTCGGCCTGGCGCTCGCGCGCTTCGACGAGGACAAGGCCGCGCGGCTGCTGGAGGAGAGCCTCGCGATCCGCTCGCTCGAGCGCACCGTCCAGGAGGTGCTGCTCCCCGCAGTCGCGGAGCTGCACGCCGACGAGCCGGGCAGCCCCGAGCACAGCTTCGCGTGGCGCTTCGCGACCGACTGGCTGTCCGCGCTGCGCCGCGTCGCCGCGCCGGCGTCCCGCTCCGAGGCCGTGCTGATCTCCGACGCGACCGCGCCCGGCGACCTCGCCGCGCTGCAGGTCCAGGCGCTGGAGCTGCTGCTGCGGCGCGCCGGTCTGCGCACGCTCACGCTGACCGCCGCGACGGAACCGGCGCGGCTCGGCCGCGCGCTGCGCGCGCTCCAGCCGGACGCGCTGGTGCTCGGCGGCACGCGCGCCTCGCTCGACGCGATCGGACGCCTCGTCTACGCCGTGCGCAGCGCGCGCGAGGGCATCGACGTGCTCGCCTTCGGCGGGGCGCTGCCGGACACCGGCGCGAGCACCGTGCGCCGGCTCGGCGACGAGCCGCTCGCCGCGCGCGACGCGCTGCTCGAACGGCTCGGCGCCGGCGCGTCCCCCGCGCACGCTCCGGCGCTTCCGCCCGCGGCCGACGGCGAGATCGTCGTCGCGCGGCGCCACACCGCGGCGCTGCCGTTCTGAGCGGGCTCGGCGCCGCGCGCTGCGCGCCGGATGCCACCTAGAATCAGGCGCTCATGGCCGCGCCGCACACGCCCGTCGATCCGCAGCAGTCCTTCCCAGCGCTGGAGGAGGCGGTGCTCGCGCGCTGGAGGGCCGAAGGCGTCTTCCACGAGACGGTGCGGCGGCGCAGAGGCCGGCCGCCGTGGATCTTCTACGAGGGACCGCCGACGGCGAACGGGAGACCGGGCACGCACCACGTGCTCGCCCGCATCTTCAAGGACATCTTCCCCCGCTACCGCACGATGTGCGGCTACTACGTGGAGCGCAAGGGCGGCTGGGACTGCCACGGGCTGCCGGTCGAGCTGGCGGTCGAGGAGGAGCTCGGCTTCAGAGAGAAGGACGACATCGAGCGCTACGGCATCGCGGAGTTCAACGCGAAGTGCCGCGAGTCGGTCTTCCGCTACGTACGGGACTTCGCCGACCTGACCGAGCGGATCGGCTACTGGGTCGACATCGAGGACGCGTACCGCACGCTCGACGACTCCTACATCGAGTCGGTCTGGTGGGCGCTGCGCACGATCTGGGACCGCGGCCTGCTGTACGAGGGCCACAAGGTGGTGCCGTACTGCCCGCGCTGCGGCACCGCGCTCTCCTCGCACGAGCTCGGCCAGCCGGGCGCCTACAGGGACGTGATCGACCCGTCGGCGTACGTGCGGCTGCCGGTGACCAGACCCGTCGGCCCGCTGGAGGCCGGCGACGAGCTGCTGATCTGGACGACGACGCCGTGGACCTTGCCGTCGAACGCGGCCGTCGCGGTCGACCCGGACCTCACGTACGTGCGGGTGCGCAGCGACGACGGCAAGGTGCTCGTGCTCGCGGAAGCGTTGATCGAGCGCGTGCTGGGAAACGGCGTGGACCTCCTCGCGCGCTTCGCCGGCGGCGACGTCGTCGGCGCGGCGTACGAGCCGCCGTTCCCGTTCATCCCCGGCTCCGCGTACGGCCCGAAAGGTCACACCGTGCTGCCGGCCGACTTCGTCACCGCCGAGGACGGCACCGGGCTCGTGCACACCGCGCTCGCGTTCGGCGAGGACGACTACCGCCTCGGCGAGCAGCAGGAGATGACGGTCGTCAACCCGGTGCGGCTGGACGGCACCTACGACGAGCGGATCGGGCCCTACGCCGGCCGTGCGGTGCGCGAAGCGAACGACGACCTCGTCGAGGACCTGCGCGCGCGCGGGCGGCTGCTGCGCGCCGAGGAGTACGAGCACGCCTACCCGCACTGCTGGCGCTGCGGCACTGCGCTGCTCTACTACGCGAAGCCCTCCTGGTACATCCGCACGTCGCAGATCCGCGACCGGCTGCTGGCGGCGAACGAGACGGTCAACTGGCATCCGCCGCACGTCAAGCACGGCCGCTTCGGCAACTGGCTGGAGGGCAACGTCGACTGGGCGTTGTCCCGCGAGCGCTACTGGGGCACGCCGCTGCCGATCTGGCGCTGCGAGCACGGCCACGTCCACTGCGTCGGCGGCTTCGACGAGCTGGAGGAGCTGAGCGGTGTGCGGCTGGAGGACGCGCACCGGCCGTACGTGGACGAGGTCGGCTTCCCCTGCGTCGAGTGCGGCAGACGGATGCAGCGCGTGCCGGAGGTGATCGACGTGTGGTTCGACTCCGGCGCGATGCCGTTCGCACAGTGGCATGCGCCGCACGAGAACGCCGAGCACTTCAGAGAGCGCTTCCCGGCCGACTACGTCTGCGAGGCGCTCGATCAGACGCGCGGCTGGTTCTACTCGCTGATCGCGATCTCGACGCTGCTGTTCGACTGCTCCTCCTACAAGAACGTCGTCTGCCTCGGGCTCCTGCTCGGGCCCGACGGGCAGAAGATGTCGAAGTCGCGCGGCAACGTCGTGGACCCGTGGGAGGTGCTCGACCGCTACGGCGCCGACGCGCTGCGCTGGTACTTCTTCACCTCCAAGCAGCCGTGGGACGGCTATCGCTTCTCGGTCGACACGGTCGCCGAGGCGGTGCGGCAGTTCCTGCTGCAGCTGTGGAACACGTACGGCTTCTACGTCCTGTACGCGAACGCGAACGGGACGGCGCCGGGCGCGCTGCCCGATCCGGCGGAGTCGTCGTATGAGCTGGATCGCTGGGCGCTCTCCCGGCTGAGCGCCACCGTCGAGGTCGCGCGCGAGCGGATGGACGACTACGACGCGACGGCCGCCGGCCGCGCAATCCAGGCGTTCGTCGACGACCTCTCGAACTGGTACGTGCGCCGCTCGCGCAGGCGCTTCTGGGACGGCGATCCGGCCGCGTTCGCGACGCTGCGGCACTGCCTCGTCGCGGTCGTGCAGATGCTGGCGCCGTTCACGCCGTTCGTCGCCGACGAGATCTACCGGAACCTCGACCCGGCCGGGGAGCCGAGCGTGCACCTGTGCGACTACCCGATGGCCGGTGCGCGCGATGTGGCGTTGGAGGAGGCGATGGAGGTCGCGCGCGAGGCGGTGCGGCTCGGCCTCGCCGCGCGCGGGCAGTCGAAGATCAAGCTGCGCCAGCCGCTGCACGCGGCGGTGATCGTCGCGACCGGGCGCGAGCGCGCGGCGATCGAGCGGCTCGCCGACGTCGTGCGCGAGGAGCTGAACGTGAAGGAGCTGCGCTTCGCCGCCGCCGCCGACGAGCTGGGCCAGCTCGAGGTCAAGCCGAACTACCGCGCGCTCGGCCCGCGCTTCGGCAAGCAGATGCCGCTGGCCGCGGAGGCGGTCGCAGGGCTCGATCCGGCGCGCGTCGCGGCGGCGCTGCGCGAGGGCCGCACGGTCGGGGTGTCGGTCGACGGCCGCGACCACGAGCTGAGCGCGGAGGACCTCGTGGTCGCGATGCAGCCGCTGGAGGGCTACCAGCTCGAGCGCGAGGGCTCGCACGCGGTCGCGCTGGAGCTGGCGCTCGACGAGGAGCTGCGCCGCGAGGGGCTCGCGCGCGAGGTCGTCCACGCGGTGCAGGCGGCGCGCAAGGCGGCCGGCCTCGACGTCTCCGACCGCATCGCGCTCACGCTCGGCGGCGACGAAGCGCTGCTCGCCGCCGCCCGCGAGCACGAGCCGTACGTGACCGGCGAGACGCTAACGACCGCGATCGACTACGACGGCGCCGCCGTCGCCAACGGGGACGCCCACACGGTCAAGATCGAGGGCCTGCCGCTCAAGATCGCCGTCGTCCGCGCTTAGGGGTCCAGGTCCTCAGCCCACTGCGCCCGACGGCGTGACGAGCGTGAAGGCGTGGTCGAACGCGCCGCGTCTCTGGCCGATCGCGACCCACAGGATCACGAGCGACTCGAGCTCGCGGGCGCGCTCGATCCGGCCGACGTCGAACGCCTTCCAGCCGAAGTCGGCGAGGATCTCGGAGACGCTGGCTTTCGCGGCGTCGTCGTCGCCCGCGATGAACATGGGATGTGGGCCGTTCGGCAGCTTCGGGTCGACCATCAGACCGGCGTTGACGGTGTTGAACGCCTTCACGACGCGGGCGTCGGGCAGCGCGCGCTGGACGGTCTCGCCGCCGGAATCCGTGTGGCCGACCGCGAGCGCAGGTCCGCCGCCGGAGAAGCCGAGCGGGTTCGTGGCGTCGATCACGAGCTTCCCGGCGAAGTGCTCGCGTCCGGCGGTCTCGATCGCCTCCGCGACGGCGGTCCCTCTCGTCGCCAGCACGACGATCTCGCCGCCCTCCGCAGCGGCGGCGAACGTGCCGACCGCGACGTTGTCGCGCTCGGCCGCCCACGCCTGCAGCTCGTCGTTCGCGTCCGGATCGCGCGTGCCGATCGCGACCTCGTGCCCGTGCGCGGCGAAGCCGGCCGCGAGCGCGCGGCCGACCTGTCCGCTGCCGATGACGCCTACGCGCGTCGGCTCCATGGGGATCGGCTACCCGCTCCGCGCTCCGCTCAGGCGGCGAGCGCCGGCTCGAGCTCGGCCTCGAGCTTGCGCTTCGGGTAGGCGCCGACGACCTTCTTCGCGACCGCGCCGTTCTTGAAGAGGATCAGCGTCGGGATCGAGAGGACCTCGTACGTCATCGCCGTCTGCTGGTTCTCGTCGACGTTGAGCTTGACGATCTTCAGCGCCGCGCCCTTCTCGCCGGCAATCTCCTCGAGGACCGGAGCGACCATCCGGCACGGACCGCACCACGGCGCCCAGAAGTCCACGAGCACGGGCGTCTCCGACTCGATGACCTCGGCCTGGAAGTTGTGGTCGCTGACCTCGCTGATCGTGCCTGCCATGAGGGCTCCTTGGACGGATTCGTCGTCTTTACTTCACAAAGTATAGTACGCCGGCCCGTTGCGGGGCGGAGGCGGGCAGCGCGCTCGCTCCGCAGAACTGCGCAGATCCACCACTTCCTGCTGTAGACCCGCCGGTCGCGCCGCGATGAGCTGCGGACGCATCGTCGCCGCACGCCTCCAGAACTGCCGAAGCTCCAACTTCGGCCGGGGTGCAAGCCCTGAGAAAGGAGGTGATACGAGTAGAACAGCTCGTATTGGCGATGCTGCTGCTTCTGATCATCCTTCGTGAGATGAGGTAGCAGCAGGGTCGGCGCCATGCGGAGGCGCCGACCCGTCTAACGACGAGAGGCCGGCGATGCGGCGCCGACCTCTCAGGAGGTGATGAATCCTCGAACTCGTACTGGCGCCACGGAGAATAGCGGCGACATCGCGTTGCGCAACAGCAGCTATGTGGCGCTCAGCGGATCAACGCCGCGAGCAGGTGCGGCGAGACGTAGACCTCGATCAGCGCGGCGAGGACGAGCGCCGGGATCGCTATCGCGAGGGTGACGACGGTCGCGGCGAGCAGCTCGTCCCAGCGGCCGCGGCGGCTCGCGATCAGCCAGGCGGCGAGCGGCAGGAACAGCGCCCACAGCTCCAGCAGCGCGTGCGGCAGCAGCGCGAGCAGCAACCGCCCTGGCGAGACGCCGAGCTGGGCGGAGACGGTCGAGGCGGTGGAGCCGATCACGTACGCCTGCGTCGTGAGCGAGAACAGCGTCGCGGCGCTCACGAACGCGATCGCGAGCGGTCCCGCCGTGTCGTGCACACGGCGCCACACGCCGCGCCGCCGTGCGGCCTCGCGCGGCAGCGAGCTGCCTGCGATGTAGCCGGCCACGCACGCGAACGCGTGCAGCGCCAGCACGAGCGCGTTGCGGTGCAGGATCTCTGCCACGTCGCCGAGGCTCGGCGCGGCGGTGATGCCGATGACCGGAACCGGCGTCGGGTCCGCCGGCGCGGCGAGCGCCACGAGCCAGGTCGCGAGCAGCAGCAGCGCGGCGACCGCGAGGCTGCCCAGCGACCACGCCCACAGCACGGGCCCGGGACGGGCGTTCCACCGCACAAGCGTGCCGCGCGTCGGCCCGAGGCCGCGGACGAGCGCGAGGTCGTTGGCGTGCATGTCGTCGAGAGTGACACACGCACGGGGGCAGGATGATGCGCAACTGGACGCCAATGGACGTCCGCTCCGCACGAGGAGCCGTAACGAGACCCGGGTAGTCCGGGTCTCGTTACGGGAGGTCGAGGGCGGCGAGTGGTGACCTACCCTTCTGGACGCCCGTGCCCGACTTCACCAACAGCGAGATCGCCGCGAGACTCGACGAGCTCGGCGACCTGTACGAGCTCGACGGAGCGATCGTGCACCGCGTCGTCGCGTATCGCAACGCGGCGAAGGCGGTCCGCGACGCGTCCACGTCGATCGCGGCGCTCACGCGCGCCGGACGCGTCACCGAGCTGGCGGGGATCGGCGCGACGCTGGAGACGAAGCTCCAGGCGCTGCTGGAGCAGGGCGACATCGCGCAGGCGGTCGCGCTGCGCGAACGCTTCCCCACGGGTCTGCTGGAGATGACGCGCCTCCCCGGCCTGGGGCCCAAGCGCGCGCGGCGCCTCTACGAGGAGCTGGGCATCGATTCGCTGGAGACGCTCGCCACCGCCGCGCGCCAGCAGCGCATCCGGGACCTGCGGGGCTTCGGCGCGAGAGCGGAGCAGGCGTTGCTGGAGGCGGTCGAGCGCGCCCTCGCCGAGGACGGCGGGATCGCAGCCGGCACGGGCCACCGGACCGTGCTCGGCCGCGCGCGCGAGATCGGGGACGCGATCGTCGCGGCGCTGCGCTCGCACCCCGCGGCGGTGCGGGTCGAGCTGGCCGGCTCGGCGCGCCGCTGGACAGACTCGGTCAAGGACCTCGACGTCGTCGCCGCCTCCGACGATCCGGAGGCGCTGATCGAGGCGTTCATGCGGCTCGATCAGATCGAGGCGGTGGGGTCGAGCGGCGAGGCCGGCGCGCGCGCCCGCACGCACACGGGCATCGCCGTCGACCTGAAGGTCGTCGCGCCCGACCAGTTCGGCAGCCTGCTCCAGCACTTCACCGGCAACAAGCAGCACAACGTCGCACTGCGCGAAGCGGCCGTGAAGCGCGGGCTGCACGTCTCCGAGTACGGCATCCTCGACGACGCGAGCGGCGAGACGCTGCGCTGCGCGACCGAGGAGGAGGTGTACGCGGCGTTGGGCTACGCGTACGTCGAGCCGGAGCTGCGCGAGGGGCGCGGCGAGCTGGCCGCGGCGGCACTCGATGGCGGGGCGGGCCTCCCGAAGCTCGTCACGCTCGACGACATGCGCGGCGAGCTGCACTGCCACACGACCGCCTCCGACGGCAGAGCAGAGATCGAGGACATGGCCCACGCCGCGCTGGAGCTGGGCTACGAGTACCTCGCGATCACCGACCACTCGGCGACGCACGGCTTCGGCAACGAGGTCTCGCCCGAGCGGTTGGTGGAGCAGATCGAGCGGATCCGCGCCGCGAACCTCGCGCTCGACGGGATCGAGCTGCTCGCCGGCAGCGAGGTCAACATCCTGCCCGACGGCCGGCTCGACTACAGCGACGAGCTGCTGGCCCAGCTCGACTGGGTGATCGCGAGCGTCCACACGTCCTTCGCGCTGGACGAGCGGGCGATGACGGAGCGCATCCTCGCCGCCGTCGAGCATCCGTCCGTCGACGCGATCGGCCACCTGACCGGCCGCAAGATCGAGGCGCGGCCGCCGTACGCGGTCGACGTCGAGCGGGTGATCGACGCCTGCGCGCGGACGGGCACGATGCTGGAGATCAACGGCAGCGTCGATCGCCGCGACATCAACGACGTCTACGCGCGCGCCGCCGCGCAGGCGGGCGTGTGGATCCTCGTGACGACGGACGCGCACCGCGTCGCCACGCTGTCCAGCACGCGCCCGTATGGCATCGCGACCGCGCGCCGCGCCTGGCTGACGGCCGAGCAGGTGGCGAACACGCGCCCGTGGAGCGAGTTCGCTCCGCTGCGCAAACGGGCACACGGACGGCAGCCCGGCGGCCCGGCGATCGCATAGCGCGGCGTCTCAGAGGAGCGCGGGCAGCAGCTCGTCGCGCACTGTCGCCTCGAACGCGGCGCGACGGTAGGGCGCGAGCAGCCGCGCCGCGCGCGCGGCGTAGTCGTCGGGCGGCGCGTCGAGGGCCGTGCGGATCGCGACGGCGAGGTCGTCCGAGACGAGCCGCGGGTCGAGCGCGCGCGCCAGCGCGAGCGCCGGATACGGGCCGCTCGCCGGCGCGCTGACGAGCCGGCAGCCGTCGGCGAGCGCCTCGAGCTGCGCGATCCCGTAGTCCTCGTGGCGCGGGGCGGCGACGAAGACGCGCGCGCGCCGCAGCAGCGCGCGGTAGTCGTCCGGGGCGAGCAGGCCGGCGCCCTCGGCGCCCTCGCCGAGCGGACCGGCCGGCTGACCGGCGACGAGCAGCGTCTCGTCCGGCCGGCGCGCCGCGGCCCAGGCGGCGAGGATGCGCGCGAGGCCCTTCTTGCGCGCGTCGGCGGCGTAGGCGAGCGCGGCGATGCGCGGCGACGGCAGCGCGCCGGCGGGTGCGCTCGGCTCGACGGGCACCGGCAGCACCGTCGCCGGCGTCCGCGGAAGGGGTTCGAGCGCGCGCAGGCCGCCCTCGCTCATCGGCAGCAGCAGCGGCGCGCGCGCCATCCGCCGCCGCTCGACCGGGCGCTGCCATGCGCCGTGGCGGCCCGGGCGATTCTCGGCCGCGGGCGAGTCGAACCAGATCGCGCCCGGACGCGGGCCGAGCAGGGCCGCGGTCGTGGAGGCGTAGATCAGCGCGCGCGGGTGGTGCGCCGCGATCCCCGCCAGCGCCGCCGTGCGCGCGCCGCGCGCCTGCACGAGGTCGGTCAGCGGGAAGGTGCGCACCGCGCGCGCCGGCGCCGCCTCCGCCACCGCGACGCTCGCGCCGGCCGCCTCGATCGCGCTCGCGAGCGCGGGCACGGCGCCGCGCCAGCCGGCCGTCGTCGGCAGCGCGACGACCAGCAGGTCGACCCGGCGGGTCACACGCGACCGCGCGAGACCGGCGTCGGCTCGACGTCTTCGAACGTCCAGACGTTCGCCTTGAAGCCGGGCGTGCGCAGGAGCTGGATCGGCTTCAGCGGCGAGGTGCGCTCGACGTAGTAGCGCACGCCGTCGCGCTCCTCGATCGCCGCGACCGCGCCGTCCTGCCGTCGCCACGAGAGCGCCCAGATGAGCGCGAAGCCGGTCGCGATCGCCGCGATCTGCGGCAGCACGAGCGCGAGCCCGCCGGCGACGACCGTCGACAGCAGCAGCGGCCACAGGCGGTTGAGCAGGATCCGGCTCGGGTGGACCTCGGGCAGCCCTCTCGTCGATCTCGCGCCGGCGAGCAAGCGCGCGATCGGCGGCGAGGTCTCGGCGCGGCGCCCGAGCAGCGTGCCGACGAACGCCGCGATCACCCACCAGCCGGCCGCGAACGGGACGAGCAGCGGGTCGTCGTGCGAGCTGGCGGCGGTGACCGTGATCGCGGCCAGCAGCGTCGCCGCCGCCGCGCTCGTCATCACCGTCGCCTTGAGGAAGTCCGTGAAGCGCATCGCAGCTCGTCGGCGGCCCGCCTAGACCGCGTCGGTCGTGCGCAGGGTCTCCAGCAGCACGCGCACCCCGTCGGGTCCGTCGACGATCAGGTCCGCCTCCTGCGCCAGCTCCGACGGCCCCTCGTCGGATTCGACGCACACGCGCACGACATGTCTGAGGCGCCCTTCGGCGAGCAGCTCGCCGAGCCCGCGGAAGGCGTCGACGTCGGTCGCGTCGTCGCCGACGTAGACGGCGGCGTCGAGATCCATGTCGCGCAGGAACGCGACGATGCCGGCGCCCTTGTCCATCCGCACCGGCGGGCGCACCTCGAGCACCTTGCGGCCCCAGTGCGTGCGCAGGTCGGCCTGCTCGGCCCGAGCGGCGATCGCTTCGATCGCGGCGCGGGCGGCGGCCTCGTCGGGCGCGCCGCGCCAGTGGAAGGCGACGATCGAGCCCTTGTCCTCGATCCGTACCCGCAGCCTGCGCAGCTCCGGGCTGTCCGCCTCGTGCCCGAAGGCCTGGATGCGGCGGCTCCAGTCGCGCACGTCCGGGTCGAGCGTCGGCGCCGTCCCGCCGGCGCGCAGCAGCTCGGTGCCGTGGCTGCCGAGGTAGGAGATCGTCCCGATCGCGACGATCCGTCGCGCGTCCGACGCGCGCCGGCCGCTCACGCACGCGACGACGGCGTAGCGGCGCGCGATGTCGATGAGCAGGCCGCGCGTCGACTCCGGCACGTGCGCCTCCTCCGCGTAGCGCACGATCGGCGCGAGCGTGCCGTCGACGTCGAGCAGGATCGCGCTGCGGCTCGGGTCGGATCGCAGCGGGCTCAGCGCGTCGGCGAGTCGGACGTCCGAGGCGCCCGCCGTGGGTCGGGCGGGAGTCACCCCGTCAGTATTGCGCACGGAAGGCCGGTCGCAGGGCGCGCGTGCGGCTGCGGACGAAGGAGGTTTCAGACGCCGCGTCGACGCTCCGGTTGCTGGTCTACAGCGCGAGCGCGCCGAGCACCTCCTCCCACCAGGCGCGCTCGGCCTCGCCGGCGGCGGCGCGCGCTCTACGGCGGACCCACTCGCTCAGCAGCTGCTCGCGGCCGATCGCGAGCAGCGGGCCGGTCACGGCGAGGTAGCCGTCGTCCAGCCGCACGAGCGCGCCCGGCATGTCCCGGCGCGTGCGCAGGCGGTCGGCGACGCCGCGCCCGGCGACGCGCTCGGCGCTCGCCGGGTCGCCGTCGGCCGGATCCCAGCGGCGCACGCTGAAGACGGGCGCGTGGCCCTCGGGGATGCGCGGCGCGCGCGGCGGCGGGCCGACCGGGCCGTCGCGCCAGCGCTCCAGCAGCCGGCGCATCGTGTCCATCTCCTCGCGGCGGATCAGCACGTGGAGGCGGTCGCCGGCCTCGATCCGCGTCGAGCCGCGGGGCGGGATCGCCTGGCCGTCGCGCACGATCACGTTGACGATCGCCGCGCGCGGCAGGCCGAGGTCGCGGATGCGGTGGCCGACGAGCGCGTCGCCGGGCGCGGCCGCGACCTCGATCGCGTCGGCGCCGAGCTGGCGGATCGTGCCGGTCTCCGTCAGCCCGCTCGCCGCCAGCGGCGGGCTCGTCGTGGTCGCGCCGAGCCAGCGCGCGACCGGCTCGAGCGTCGTGCCCTGCACGACCGTCGACAGCAGCACCGCGAAGAAGACGATGTCGAAGAACTCGCGGCTGTGCGGCACGCCGGCGATCACGGGGAACGTCGCGAGCACGACCGGCACCGCGCCGCGCAGTCCCGCCCAGCCGAGCAGTGCGCGGTCGGCGTGACTGAACGATCCGAAGCTGGCGACGGCCGCCGCCGCCGGGCGCGCGACGAGCACGAGCACGAGCGCCAGCACCGTGCCCTCGAGCGCGACGCTCGGAAGCTGGCTAGGCGACACGAGCAGCCCGAGCACGAGGAACATCCCGAGCTGGGCGATCCACGCCATCCCCTGGTGGAACGTGACGATCGTATGGCGCGCCGGGATCGGCGCGCTGCCGAGCACGAGGCCGGCGAGGTAGACCGCCACGAAGCCGGAGCCGTGCAGCGAGTCGGCGTCGCCGTACGCGAGCGCCACGGTCGCCATCGAGGCGACCGGGTAGAGGCCGGGCGTCGCGAGCTGCACGCGCCGGAACGCCCAGGCGGCGGCGTAGCCGATCGCGAGCCCGAAGACGACGCCGATCGCGACCTCGCGCGCGAACAGCCAGAGCATGTCGGGCAGGCCGTAGCCCGGCTGCTGGATCCAGTCGATGAAGCCGACCACGAGCAGCACGGCGACCGGGTCGTTCAGCCCGGCCTCGCCCTCGAGCACGCGGGCGAGCCGGCGCTTGAGCGAGGAGCCGCGCAGCATCGCGAAGATCGCGGCGCCGTCGGTGGAGGAGACGATCGCGCCGAGCAGCAGTCCCTCCAGCAGCGTGAAGTCGAACAGCCACGTCGCGGCGAGCCCGCAGATCGCCGCCGTGACGAGCGTGCCCAGGAACGCGAGGCTGAGGACCGGCTTCAGCACCGGCCGGATCTCGTCGAGGCCGGCGTCGAGGCCGCCCTCGAACAGGATCAGCGCGAGCGCGACGATGCCGATGTCGCGCGCGAGCCGGTAGTCGGAGAAGTCGATCCAGCCGAGGCCGTCGCTGCCGACCGCCATTCCGACGCCGAGGAACAGCACGAGGCTCGGCATCCGCAGGCGGCCGGCCAGCAGCGACGCCGCGAGACCCGCGGTCAGCAGTGCGCCCGCGGCGAGCACGAGATGGCCGTCCGCCATGGCGCAACGATGTCAGGCGGGCGCGCGGAACGGCGGGCCGTGGCTGGTCGAGCGCGAGCGGGGTAGGGAGTTCGCCGATGCGCTGGCGCGGGGGGTGGAGTATGAGCGGACCGGGGGTGTGTGGCGGCGGGACGCGGCCGCCGCGTGACGCGTGTGGCGTGGGTGGTGCTCCGCTCGGGCGCCGCCCACGCGTGCCGCGCCGCCGGTCTGCTGGGGAGGGGGAGGGGGCGGTGCCTCAAGCGTTCGCGCGCTCTTCCATGACGTTTCGCGTCCCTTCCTGCGCACTCTCCCGCCCAACCACCGCAGCTCGCCCCACCGGATTCGATGTGTGTCCCTTTGGGTGCCGTATACCGACCCTAAGGGACACACGTGAAAGTGGACCGTCACGTTTTCGAGCACTCCGTCGGAGTCCTGACGCAAACGGTGGGTCCTCCGACGCGAAGCGGACCGCGAGGCGCGGCGGACGGCAGCGCGACCGCCACCTGCTCACCCCCCTCCCCAGCCGACCGGCGGACGTGGCTAGCCGACGCGGCGCCCGAGCGGAACGCGAACGCGAACGGGGCGCGAACACGACCGGCGCACGTGGCGAGCCGGCTACGCGCCGTCCGGCCCAGCAAGCGCGTCGAGCGCGTCCAGCACGCGCTCGACGGCCACTTCGACGTTCAGCAGGCACAGCTCCAAGTCGGGTTCGCGCGGCGGCTCGTAGGGGTCGTCCACGCCGGTGAAGCCGCGCAGCTCGCCGGCCTTCGCGCGGGCGTAGAGACCCTTGGGATCGCGTTCCTCGCAGACTTCGATCGGGGTGTTCACGAACACCTCGACGAAGCGCAGCCCGTCGCGCTCGTGCAGCTCGCGCGCGAACCTGCGCGCCTCCGCATAGGGCGAGACGACGGACACGATCGCCACGACGCCGGCGTCGGCGAACAGGCGCGCGACCTCGGCCGTGCGGCGCACGTTGCGGTCGCGATCGGCGGCGGAGAAGCCGAGGTCGCCGCAGACGCCGTGACGCAGGTTGTCGCCGTCGAGCCGGTAGGCAGGGCGGCCTTCGCGCACGAGCCGGGCCTCGACGGCCGCCGAGATGGTCGACTTCCCCGAAGCCGGGAGGCCCGTGAACCACACGGTCGCCCCCCGCTGCCCGATCGAGTCCCACCGCTGCGATCGCTCGACGACCCCCTCGTGCCACGTTACGTTGGCACTCGTCGTCATCGGACGATGCTCCCACAGATCGGCAACGCCGCGCAGCAGGAACCGGGCGGGCCGACCGCCGGCCGATATGCTCGCCCGCGATGGCGGCGCCGACCTATGACCTGCAGTCCCACTCGCTCCACTCCGACGGCGCGCTGGCGCCTGCGGAGGTCGTCGCGAACGCGGCGGAAGCCGGCGTCGAGCTGCTGGCGCTCACCGACCACGACACCGTCGACGGCGTCGACGAGGCGCTCGCGGCCGGCGCCGAGCACGGCGTGACGATCGTCCCCGCCACGGAGATCTCGGCGGTGTTCGGCCGCTACGAGGACCTGCACGTGCTCGGCTACGGCATCGACCACCGCGATCCGCAGCTCGCCGAGCGGCTGCGCGCCGCGCGCGCCGACCGCGAGCTGCGCGCCGAGCGGATGGCCGGGAAGCTGCGCGAGCTGGGCTGGGAGGTCGACGACGCGGTCCTCGCGCCGCGGCGCGAGGCCGGCAAGCCGATCGGCCGCCCGCACCTGACGCAGGCCGTCCTCGCCCATCCGGCGAACGCCGCCAGACTGGCGGCAGCCGGCTACGACGACGTCTCGGCGTTCCTGCCCGACTTCCTGATCCCCGGCAAGCCGGCGTACCTCGCGCGCACGCACCCGACCGTGATCGAGGCGATCGGCTGGATCCACGACGCCGGCGGCGTCGCCGTGTGGGCGCATCCCTATTGGGACCTCGACGCCGACGCCGAAGTGCTGGAGGCGATCGACCTGTTTCGCTCGCACGGGCTCGACGGCGTCGAGTGCTTCTACGTGACGCACACCCCGGAGCAGACGCGCCTGCTCGCCGAGCGCTGCGACGAGCTGGGCCTGCTCAAGACGGGCTCCTCCGACTACCACGGGCCCCGGCACCGCCTCTTCTCGCGCTTCCGCGCGTTCGACGCCGAGGGGCTCGCGGCCGACCTCGACGCGCTGCCCGTCGCGGGCGCGCGCGAGGCCTGAGCGGCTCACGCCGGGCGCTCCCCGTCGCCGACCTGGGCGCGCAGCGCGCGCAGCGCGTCCTCGAGCTCTGCGATCCGCGCGCCGACGGACAGGCCGGCGCCCGGCGGCGCCCGGTCCGGGGCGCTCCGCTCGGGCCGGCTCGTCCCGGAGGCCGTGCCGGCCGCGGCCGCTCTCGCCGCCGCCATCGCTCTCATCGCGAGCTCGCGCACCTCCTCCGGCGTGCGCGTCAGGCGCCGCGCGAACGGCAGCGCCAGCAGCAGCAGCAGGGCGGCGCCGCGGAACGCACAGCCGAAGGCGTCGCGCGCGATGTCGGCGCTCTCGCGCCGCAGCCAGCGGTCGAAGCCGACCGGCGCGTGCGCGCGGTGCGGCACCGCGCCGGCGAACTCCGCCAGGTTTCTGCCCGTCAGCCCGAGCACGAGCGGGTCGGGGATCGCGTACACGTACGCCTTGTCCTCGATCGGGTCGACGCGCGAATCGAGGTACCAGGTCGACGTCATCGTGAAGACGCCGATCAGCAGCGCGATCCCGAGCGCCGCGCCGAGCTGGCGCGAGGTGTTGACGATGCCCGACGCGACGCCGACCTCCGGCCCGACCGCGGCGCCCATCGCGCCGACGTTGATCGCCGGGAAGGCCGTCCCGATGCCGAGCCCGAAGAGGACGATCCCCGGCAGCACGACGAGGTAGTCGAGCCGGCTCTCGTACGTCGCGGGCAGGAACGAGAACCACAGCATCCCGAGCGCCATCGACAGCAGCGCCGGCATCGCGAGCCGGTAGGGCGCGAGACGGTCGGCGCCCCTGCCGACGATCGGCCACATGATCAGGCCGCAGACGCCGATCGGCGTGAGCGCGAGCGCGGCGTCGAGCTGCGAGTAGCCCCACAGGTTCACGAGCACGACGCTCAGCAGGAACAGCGAGCCGAGCGAGCCCGCCCCGAGCAGCAGCATCGCCGCGTTCGCCGACAGGAACTGGCCGTTTCGCTGCAGCGCCTGCGGGATCATCGCCGTCTTCGCGCGGCGCTGCCACAGCACGAAGCCGATCAGCAGCACGATCGAGACCTGCAGGAAGAAGAGCACGCTCGCGCTGCCCCAGCCGCGCACGTTCGCCTCCACCAGGCCGTAGACGAACAGGCCGACGCCGGCGCTCAGCAGCCCGGCGCCGACCCAGTCGACGCGGCGGCTGGCGGACAGGTCGTACGTCTCCGGCCACCAGCGCCAGGCGAGCACGAGGCCGACGACGCCGATCGGCACGTTGATGAGGAAGATCCAGTGCCAGTTCGCGACGTCGACGACGACGCCGCCGATCACCGGCCCCATGCCGGAGGCGGCGAGCGCGACGACCGCGATCATCGCCAGGCCGCGGCCGCGCAGCTGCGGCGGGAAGATCAGCGCCGTGATCGCGAAGCCGAGCGGCGCGAGCAGGCCGGCGCCGACCGCCTGCAGCGCGCGGAAGCCGATCAGCCAGCCGACGTCCCACGCGGCCGCGCACAGGCCCGAGCCGAGCGTGAACAGGAACAGCCCGGCGATGAAGAACCGCTTGCGCCCGAACTGGTCGGCGAGGCGGCCGGCCGTGATCAGCAGCACGGCGAAGACGAGGTTGTAGGCGTTCGCGACCCACGAGACGGTCGACAGGTTGGTCTCGAAGTCGTGCTCGAGCGTCGGGATCGTGATGTTGACGATCGACACGTCCATCAAGGACATGAACCAGCCGATCATCATGACCGCGAAGATTCTGGTGCGGTGCGCGTAGAGCCACTCGACCGGCGGGTTGCTGCGCGTCACCGTCATCCTCCCGGCGTGACGCCGAGCCGCTCGGCGTCCATCTCGTCCTGGTTGAGCGTGCCGTCGTCCGCCACCGTCGTCTGCTCGTCCGGCTTGTTCGGCCGCACGGCGGAGCTGGCGCCGAACTGCGGCAGCGTGCCGCCGGCGGTCCAGATCGTGAACTCTCTGAGGCCCTGCAGCACGGTCGGGGCCGTCACCGTCTTGTTCTCGACGTCGTCGGGCTTGTCGGTGTCGTCGAGGTGGTACAGGCGCCAGCGGTCCTCGTCGGTGCGTCCGAGCAGCATCCATTCTCTGTCGCCGGTGACCGTGTGCGTGTCGACGCCGCTGACGAAGTAGAGGCGGCCCGGCAGGTCGTCGTCGTCGAACAGCGTGGTGAGGTCCTCGCCGTTCATCTTCCCGGGGATCGGGATGTCGAGGTAGGACAGGATCGTCGTCGGGATGTCGTGCGTCGAGGCGTACCACGAGCTGGTCTCGCCGGCCCAGCGGCGGCGCGGGTCGCGGATCAGCAGCGGCGCCTGGTAGACGCGCCGGTGCCACATGCCGGCCGGGTGCCCGAAGACGCCCTGCTCGCCCAGGCCGATGCCGCCCTCGCTGGCGAAGATCACGACCGTGTCGTGCCCGAGTCTCGCGTCGTCAAGCTTGTGCAGCAGGCGTCCGAGCGCGTCGTCGACGCGCCGCACCTCGTCGGCGTAGCGCGATCTGACCTCGTCGGCGAGCCCGTCGCGGCCGGGCACGTGCACGGTGCGCTGGTAGCTGCGGTAGTCGGGCTGCAGCGAAGACAGCTCGTTCACCGGCCCGTCGCCGAGCACGTACTGGCGCGGCAGCTCGAACGCGTCGACCGGGTCGAACGCGTCGAGCGCGAGCACGAACGGCTGCTTGCCCTTCAGCTCGTCGAGCAGCTCGATGCCGGCGTCGAGCACGCGCGTCGTCGGCTCGCGCCGCGCGGGCGGCTTGTCGGTGCGCAGCGGCAGGAAGTAGCTGCGCTCGGTGCTGACGTGGTCGCTCGACAGCGGCAGCGGGCCGGTGCGCCGCACGAAGTCGAAGCGCGGCCCGCTCAGCAGCGGGTTGTCGGTCACCCACACGGTCTCGACGCCGGCTGCCTTCGTCAGCTCCGGCAGCAGCGGCTGGAAGTCGTAGATCTTGTGCCAGCCGGGGACGGGCGGGCAGCCGGCCGTCGCCGTCCAGTCGCGGAACGGCCACGTGCGCATGCCGGTGAGGATCGCGCGCCGCGCCGGGATCGCCGGCAGGCCTTCCGGCACCATGTATCTGAAGCGCAGCGACTCGTCGGCCAGCGCGTCGAGGTTGGGCGTGCGATGGGCGTTGTCGAACACGTCGTCGTAGCACTTGAGCGCGTCCGCGCGGATGCGGTCGGCCATGATCAGCACGACGTTCGGGCGCGTCCGCTCGCGGTCGCCCTCCTCGCCCTCGCTTGCGCGCGCCGCCGCCGCCGGCAGGCCGCCGAGCGCCGCGAGGCCGAGCGCGCCGCCCCGCCCGAGCAGCGCGCGGCGCGACAGCCGGCTCATCCGCCGACCACTCCGATGTGCTTCTTGAACTCGGGCAGCGTGCCGCCGGCCTCGTCGGTCAGCACCGCCCACAGCTTGTCCGTGATGTCGGGGTGCTGCGCGGCGACGTCGTCGTTCGCGTCGGGATCGTCCGGCAGGTGGTACAGCTCGCGTCTCGTCCCGTCGGTGTCAGAGATCATCACCCACTCGCGATCGCCGGCGATCCACGTCTCCTGGTAGCAGGCGGTGTAGTAGGGGCGCGGCGTCGGCTGCTTGCCGTCGAACAGCAGGGTGAGGTCCTCGCCGCTCATGAGCCCCGGCGCGCGCACGCCGAAGTACGACAGGATCGTGCGCGCGACGTCGTAGGACGAGGCGAAGTAATCGTTGCGCGTCCCCTTGAGGCGGCCGGTCGGGTCGCGGATCATGTACGGGACGTGGTGGATCTCCGGGTACGGCCGCGGCGTCGACTTGCCGATGATGCCGTGCTCGCCGAGCGTGATGCCGTGGTCCGACAGGTAGTAGACGACGGTGTTGTCGGCCAGGCCGAGATCGTCGAGCTTGTTCAGCAGCTTGCCGATCCAGACGTCGGCGAAGGTCAGCTCGGCGGCGTAGAGGTCGCGCACCAGCTCGAGCGTCTCGGGGTCGATGTCGACGCTCTTGAGCGTGGAGGCCGGCGTCAGGAACGGCTGGATCGGCAGGATGCCCTTCGTCCTCTGGATCCCGAGCTTTCTGCCTCCCTCGATCACGTTCACGTACACCGGCGGCGCGTCGAACGGCTCGTGCGGGTCGAACGAGTCGACGCCGAGGAAGAACGGCTGCTTGTGCTTGAGCTCGTCGAGCGCGTCCATCCCGCCGCGCATGACGCGCGCGGCCGAGTAGTTTCTCTCGCCCACGCGGTAAAGGCTCGCCCAGCCGATGTGGCCCTCCAGGCGGTCGACCTCGATCGTGTTCGAGAGCGCCGGCAGCAGGTACTTCTCGATCGCGCTGCGCGGCGCCGGGCGGTCGAACGGCGTGTTGAGCGAGCGGTAGGCGCCCTGCGAGAAGTCGGGGCGGGCGATGTCGAGCGTGCGGCGGAAGTCGACGTAGCGCGGCCCGACGAGGAACGGGTTGTCGGTCACGTAGGCGGTCGCGACGCCGGCCTGGTCGAGCACCTCGGTGAGCATCGGCTGGTGCGGCAGGATCTGCGTCCAGCCGACCTCCGCCGGCAGCGGCGGCGAGAGCACCCAGTCGCGGCACGGGAACCCGCGCATGCCGGTGAGGATCTCGCGGCGCGTCAGCCCGGTCGGCATCGCCCCCGAGACGGAGTACTCGAACAGCGTGCCGCTTTTCGCGAGCGCGTCGAGGTTCGCCGTTCTCGCGCGCGTGTGCGGGTTGTACGCGCCGACGTAGTCCGCGCGCGTGCTGTCGGTGACGATCAGCAGCACGTTCGGCGCGTCCTTGGCCTTGCCGATCGTCGTCGCGTACTCGTCCCCGCACGCGTTGAGGCCGAGCGCCGCCGCGCCGGCCGCCCCCGCCTGCAGCGCGCGCCGTCGTGTCATGCGTGGTGCTCGGGCCATCGTGCTCCTCACCGTCTCCGTCGCGTCGCAACACGACCTGCATCCGCGAGTTGCGCGGCAGCCGCGACTTTCCGCCTGCGTTGGTGTTGAATCGCCCGATCCGCGTGCCCTCGCTGCCTACCGCATTTCGGCTGATCGTGGTGCTGATCGGCGTCGGGACGCTCGCGGCGCTCGCGCTGCTGTGGCCGGGCCACGCGCGGCGCGAGTTCCAGTCGGTCGTGACGCCGAGCGACCGCGCGACGGTCGTCGGGATCCTCGACCGGCCCTGCGGCGCCACCGTCTCGGAGAGCTGCAGACGCGTGAGCGTCCATCTCGACAGCGGCGACGACGCCGGCACGTACGGGGTCATCCAGTGGAACGCGAACGGCGACGACCCGCCGGTCCACCTCGGCGACAAGATCCGCGTCGTCTCCGCGCCGCCGGTGCCCGGCTACGACGAGGAGAACGTCAACTTCTACACGCTCGTCGACTATCAGCGCGGCCACGCGCTCGTCGCGCTGTTCCTCGTCTTCGCGCTGCTCGTCGTCGCGCTCTCGCGCTGGCGCGGCCTGCTCTCGCTCGTCGGGCTCGGCGCGAGCCTCGCGGTGGTGCTGCTGTTCATCGTGCCGGGGGTGCTCAACGGCAGGCCGCCCGTGACGATGGCGGTCGTCGGCTCGCTCGCGGTGATGTTCGTCACGGTCCTGCTCGCGCACGGCACCGGCCCGAAGTCGATCGCCGCGTTGCTGGGCACGACGCTGACGCTGCTGCTGACGGCCGCGCTCGCGGTCTTCTTCACGCGCCTCTCGCGGCTCACCGGCCTCGCCGGCGACGAGGCGTTCGCGCTGCGCCTCGCCGATCCGGGCGTCTCGCTCCAAGGGCTGCTGATCGCCGGCATGATCGTCGGCGCGCTCGGCGTGCTCGACGACGTGACCGTCAGCCAGTCCTCGATCGTGCTCGGCCTGCGCGCCGCGAACCCGGAGCTGCGCTGGCGCGAGCTGTTCCGCCGCGCGATGCACGTCGGGCGCGACCACGTCAGCGCGACCGTCAACACGCTCGTGCTCGCGTACGCCGGCTCGTCGCTGCCGGTGCTGCTGATCTTCGCCTCCGGCGCGCTGCCGCTCGGGCAGGCGGTCAACCTCGAGCTCGTCTCCGAGCAGGTCGTCGCGACGCTCGTGGGCTCGATCGGGCTGATCGTCGCGGTGCCGGCGACGACCGTGCTCGCCGTCGCGCTCGCGATGCGCCTCCCGCGCGACCAGCTCGAGGCCGCCGCCGCGCACGGCCACCCGCACTGACTCAGCTGAAGTACGGCAGCCTGTGGACGTCGGATGCATGCAGCACGCGCTTGTAGATCGTGTCGAGCAGCGGAAAGTTCTCTCTCGCGACGCTTCTCCGCTCGCCTGGATCGCTCGCGAGGTCGAAGAGCTGGCGGCCGCGGTCCTTGCCGTCGGCGATCAGCGCCCAGCGGTCGTCGCGGTAGTAGAAGTGGTTCGCGTAGCCGCCGAAGCAGAACGGGCGCGCGACGCGCGGCGCTGTGCCGGCGAGCAGCGGCGAGACGTCGACGCCGTTCATCGTGGACGGCGCGGGCACGCCGGTCATCGCGAGCACCGTCGGCCCGACGTCGTGCGGAGAGACGAAATAGGGCGTCGTCTGCCCTGCCATCCGCCCGCCCGGGTCGCGCAGGAGAAACGGCACTTGAATCAGCTCCGGATGCAACTCGAGCGCAGGCTTGCCGGTCCAGCCGCGGTCGCCCAGCATGATGCCGTGATCGCTGAGGAAGACCACGACGGTCTCGTCCTGCAGACCGGCCGCGTAGAAGCGGTCGAGGAAGTGGTGCATCCACGCGTCGGCGAGCGTGACCGAAGCGGCGTAGACGGTCGGAAGCTGCCGCAGCGCGGCGCGGTCCATGTAGCCCGAGTGGGTGTAGCGGACGTCGCCCGGCCAGCTGCCGTGGTAGCGCGCGCCGCCGTAGAGGTCGAGGTAGTGCTGCGGCGGCGTCCACGGCTCATGCGGGTCGAAGGAGTCGACGACGAGCGCGAACGGCTTGCGCTTCATCGCCGCCAGCAGGACGTCGATGCCCTGCCCGAAGACGCGCGCCGCGCACGAGTCGCGCTCGTCGCGCGCGCCGCGGACGTTGGCGAGGTACTGGCGCATGCCGGTCAGGTAGCGCTCGCTGCGCATCCCGGCCGGCAGCCAGTGGAGCACCTCCCGTTCGGAGATGGTCTTGGCGGGGTGGAGCGCGCCGACCTGCCCGCCCACGCGCACGAACTTCGACAGCGTGCTGCGGAAGCCGGCCCACTCGGGCGCGAAGCCGAGGAACGGGTTGTCGGTCACGTAGCCGGTCCAGTAGCCGTGCGCGCGCAGCGTCTGCAGCCACGTCGTCGTCTGAGCCGAGAGGCCGCTCCAGCCGGGGGTTCTCGGCAGGCCGGGCACCGGCGTCCAGTCGTTCCACGGGTACACGCGCCGGCCCGTCATCAGCGAGCGGCGTGCCGGCACCGTCGGCATCGCCTCGGGGAAGGCGCGCGTGAAGCGCAGGCTCTCCTGCGCGAGCGCGTCGATCGCGGGCGTTCTGACCCACGTGCTGCCGTACGCGCCGACGTAGTCGTGGCGCAGCGAGTCGAGCACGAGCACGAGCACGTTCGGGCCGTCCTGGGCGGCGCGCAGGCGCGCGGCACGCGCGGCAGCTCCCGGCCGCCACCCGGTCGCTGTGGCCGCGCCCGCGGCGGCTACGCGCAGGAACGCCTTGCGATCGATGCGATCCTGCACGCCCCTTCTCCTCGTCCTCGACGCCTCGCTCCAGCCGCTTCAACTCGCGGCCAGGCTGAGCGATGCGTTTTGCGTCAGGATTTTGGTAGATGAACCGGCCGTCACATCCCGCGCCCCGTCGCGACCGGCGCGAGCTGGCCGCGATCTTCGCCGGCGGCACGATCGGGGCGCTCGCCCGCGTCGGGCTCGCGCAGGGCTTCCCGCACGCTGCGACCGCCTGGCCGTGGCCGACGTTCGCGGTGAACCTGTTCGGTGCCTGGCTGCTCGGCTGGGCGGTGACGCGGCTGTCCCCGCACGGCTACGGCCGCCCGTTCGTCGGCATCGGCGTGTGCGGCGCGCTGACGACGTTCGCGACGGTCCAGCTCGAGCTGCTGCGGATGCTCGACGCCGGCAGCTGGGCGCTCGCGCTCGGCTACGCCGCCGTGTCACTCGTGTGCGGTATGGCGGCCGTGCGGCTCGGCATCGCGGTCGCGCGGCGGGAAGGGGTGCGGACGTGAACGCGCTGCTGCTGTGGCTCGGCGTGGCGCTGCTCGGCGGCGTCGGCGCGGTCGCGCGCTTCCTGTTCAGCACGGCGGTCGCGCGCCGCAGCGACGGCTGGTTCCCCTCCGGTACGCTCGCGGTGAACCTCTCGGGGACGGCGCTGCTCGGACTGCTCGCCGGCGTCGCGCTGCACGGCGATGCGCTCCCGCTCGTCGGGGGCGGCCTGATCGGCTCCTACACGACCTTCTCGACGTGGATGCTCGACAGCGAGCGGCTCGCCGAGCACCACAGCGACCGCGCGCTGTTCGTCAACCTCGCCGGCAGCCTGCTGCTCGGGTTCGCCGCCGTCGCGCTCGGGCGCGCGCTCGGCGGCCTCTTCTGAGTGGGGCTACGCGGCCGCGGGATCGCGGCGCGCGGCCTCCCACTCCTCGTCGCTCACGCCCTCGTCGCGCGAGGACCTGGCGGCTCCGCTCCCGGCTGCGGCGGCGATCTGCGAGAGCGTGACCGGCTGGCGCGAGGCGAGCTTCACGCCGCCCGCCTCGTCGGCGAGCACGCCCTCCCGCTTGAGCTTGGAGACGGTGGTGGCGACGGTCGGCTTCGCGATCTTCGTCACAGCCGCGATCTCCGCGACCGAGACGCCCGGGCGCTCCTCGACGATCGCGAGGATCGCCGTCTGATTGGGGCCGCGTGGAGCGCGCTCGCTCTCGGCCTCCACCTCGGAGCGTGCCGCCGCCGCCGCCGCGCTCCCGTTCAAGCGCTCGGACGTCGCGCCGTTGGGGCTGGGCGAGGAGCGCACGGGGCGGCGGCCGGCGCGGCTCTCCGCAGCCGCCTCCGCGAGCATCGCCTCCTTGGCGGCGACGAGCCGTTCAGCTTCCTTCACCATCGGTCGCAGCTCGGCGAGACGCGCCTCGATCTCGCGCTTCAGGCGGGGGATCAGCGGCTCGAGCATGGGAAACGACCTCCGGCGGCAATCGAGGGGAACGGGAGCTGTCGATGTTAACCAACGTCGTGTGTGGATTGGGGCTGGGAGTCCATGTGAATCAGGAGAGCAGCCTGCGCACGTCGTGCGCGAGGCCGCTCGTGTCGAACGGCCGCCCGGCCGGGACGTTCGCCACCAGCCGCCCGTGCGCGTCGACGACCCACACGATCGCGGTGTGCGCGCTCTCCGGATCGCCGGGGATCTGCGGCGCCGCGTACCACGCTCTCCAGACTGGCGCGAGCGTTCGCTGCGACCCGATCAGGTAGTGGAACTGCGCCGGCTCGCGCTCGCGCTTGAGCCACGCCCGCACGTTCGCCGGCGTGTCGCCACGCGGGTCGACGCTGACCGCGACCACGCCGACGCGCTGCGCGTCGCGGCCGAGCAGCTGGAGCGTGTCGCGCAGCTGCGCGCCGATCAGCGGACAGACGTCCGGGCAGTTCGCGTACAGGAACGTCACGAGGTACGGCTTGCCCGCGAGCGAGCGCGTGTCGAACGTTCCGCCCTGTGCGTCGGCGAGGTGGATGTCGGGCGCCGCTCTGCCGGCCAGTCCGGACGGCAGCGGCTGGGCGACGTGGAAGCGGCTCGCCCCGCCGGTGGCTGTCGCCGCTCCGCCCGCCGCTCCGCCGCCCGCTCCGGAGCCACCGCAACCGGCGAGCAGCGCGCCCCCTAGCGCGAGGACGGCGAGCAGGACTGAGGTCCTAGACAGGCTCGCCCTCCGGATCCCCCATCGGCGCGCGCTCCCGTTCGCCCGGCTGCTCGACGATGCCGTCGTCGGGCGCGCGCAGCACCCGGATCGTCGCCAGCACCGCGAGCGACGTCATCACGATCGCGCTGCCGACGCACCACTGGCAGATCGCGTGAATCCGGAACAGCTCCAGCGAGGTGAGGTAGACGCTGAAGGCGCAGCCGCCGATCGTCATCACGGCAGTCGCGAGCCGCGCGAGCTCTCCGCGGATCAGCAGCGAGACGAAGATCGCCACGTAGCCGATCAGGCCGATGAGGGGGACCGGCACGCCGGCGACCTTCGCGTACTTCGAGGACTGGACTTTCTCGCAACCCTGGTTAAGCGCGCAGATCGGCGACAGGCCCTTGTAGTGGACGTACGTGAGGTAGGACGCGATGCCGATCCCGACGAGCGTCAGGACCAGCATCGCGCGGTGCAGCGTGCGATCCCCGCGCATCGCCTCAGCTGGCCGCTCTCGGTGCGCTCGCGAGCGCCTTGTCGATCGCCGCGCTGAAGTCGGCCGGCCCGAGCGACCTGACGTTGACCGCGCTGAGCGTGCCGCCCGTCGGGCCGACCAGGAACGACGGCGTGCCGCTGAAGCCGTTCGACGTCCACTGCGCCTGCGCTTCGTCGAGCTGTCTCTGCAGCTTCGGCCCGTTGCGGTCGCTCATCGCTCTCGCGACGTTCAGGCCTTTCACGCCGCTGGCGATTCTCTGCAGGAAGGCGTCGGTGACGTAGCCCGAGTTCTCCTCCTGCTGGTTCGTGTAGAAGAGGTCGATGAACGTCCACAGCTTGTTCTGCAGGCCGACCGCGGCGGCCATCTTGGCGGCCGTCAGCGAGTCGTTGCCGATGAACGCGACGTTGCGGAAGATCATCTTCACCTTGCCCGTGCGCACGTAGGTCGTCACGAGCGTCGACAGCGACTGCTGCGTGTATTCACGGCAATAGGGGCACTGCAGGTCCGCGAACTCGACCATCGTCACCGGCGCTCTGGGGTCGCCGAGCGTGATCCCGTTCTGCGGGATGCCGGCGAACAGCGCGTTCGACTCGATCTGACCGGGGATCACCTCGCCGGCCCTCTTCTTCGGCGTGCTGCTGCCCCCGCCGCTCGCGATCGCGATCGCGACGACGACGACGACGGCGATCGCGAGCGCGCCGCCGATCACCCACAGCCGCTGGCGCTGACGGGCGCGCGCGGCCTCGGCGGCGCGATCCCGCTCCGCCCGCGCGCTCGCGCGGCGTTCCTTGCGTGTCTCCGTGCTGTCCGCCATCGCTGCTCGTCGTCCTCCTCGTCGGTGCATCCCCGGGCCCGCGCCGACCGATCGCCCCCGGACGCAGGTGCGCCCCCGCAGGCCACGCGAGATCGTCTTGATGGTACTGCTACTGAGATGGTGGCCCGTCACCTTTACGGCAGCTCAACGCGCGCGCCAGCGCCCAGGGGCGACCGGCGGTGCATACTCGACGACGCCATGCGCGAACTGCTCGTCTCGATCGCCCTGGCGCTCGCCGCCGCAGCGGCGCTTGCCGTCGCGCTGCCGGGCTGCGGCGGCGGCGAGCCGACTGCGGGCGCCGCGACGCCCGCGGCGAGCGCGCCGCAGGCGGTCGACCGGCTCGTGCGCCATCCGCATGCGGTCGATCCGTCGGCGGGGGTCCCGGCCGGCGAGAGCGGCGTCGTCGTCGACGCGGCGGCGGGCACGGACGGCGGCGGGAGCGACGCTTTGCCGCGCCCGGTCTCGGACGCGGAGATCCGCCGCGAGCTGGCGGCCAGCGGGATCCCGTCCGGCGATCGCGCGGCGCTGACGGCCGACGGGCTCGCGGTCGCGCCGCTCGGCGCGCCGCCGGTCGTGCAGGCCGTGATCCAGGCCGGGAACCAGATCGCGCGGCTGCCGTACCGCTACGGCGGTGGCCACGCAACATGGATCGACACGGCCTACGACTGCTCGGCGTCGATCAGCTTCGCGTTCGCCGCGGCAGGCCTGGTCTCGGCGCCGATGGTCTCCGGCCAGCTCGCGCAGTGGGGCGCGGCCGGACCGGGGAAGTGGATCACCGTGTTCGCGAACGGCGGCCACACGTTCATGTACGTCGCCGGCCTGCGCTTCGACACGGGCGGGCTCGCCGCGACCGGCTCGCGCTGGCAGGCGACATCGCGCTCGACGGCCGGGTTCGCCGAGCGGCATCCCATCGGCCTGTAGTCAGGCGGCCTCGGCGAGCGGCGCGTCGTCGTCGGTCGCCGCGAGCGTCAGCCAGCGCGCCTAAGACACGCGTCTCGTAGCCGCGAACTCCATGCGGTGTTCGAACAGCGGCTCCATGACCTCTCCGTTCCCCGCCATCTTTGCGCGGCAGTTGCTGAACCGGGACGTTCGCATCGTGACGTTCGCCGCGGACGCCGCCGCTACGACACGTCGCCCTCGATCAGCGGCACGAAGCGCACCGGATCGAGTGTCCGGCGGGTCAGATCGCCCGCGTGCGCGCCGGCGCCGCGCTCGACGAGCACGAGCTGCTGGCCGCTCGCGCCGACCGGCGCCACGAGCCGCCCCTCGGGCGCGAGCTGGCGCTCGAGTGCAGGTGGGATCTCGGGCCACGCCGCCGCCGCCACGTTGATCGCGTCGAACGGCGCCGCGTCCGGCAGTCCGCGCGAGCCGTCGCCGACGATCGTCGTGACATGCTCGATCCCGGCCTCCAACAGGTGGGCTGCCGCGTCCTCGCTCAACGCGCGGTGGCGCTCGATCGTCCAGACGTGCGCGGCGAGCTGCGCGAGCACCGCGGCGTGGTAGCCCGAACCGGTGCCGACGTCGAGCACGCGGTCGGTCGGCCGGACCCGCAGCAGCTCCGTCATGCGCGCGACGATCAGCGGTTGGGAGATCGTCTGGCCGCGGCCGATCGGCAGCGCGACGTTGTCGTAGGCCCGGGCGCGCAGCGCGCGCGGGACGAACGGCTCGCGTGGCACGACGCGCAGCGCGTCGAGCACGCGCTCGTCGGCGATCGCGCCGCGCAGCTCCTCGATCAGGCGATCGGCGGCGGTCATGTCGAGAGCATGCCCGCGATCGCGGCGAGCGTGCCGGCGCTCGCGGAGGAGCGCCGGCACGAGGCGGGCGGCCAAGCTCAGCCGATCACTGCGCGCACGAGCGGCTCATACCCGCTCCTGTGACCGGTTCTGTTCGGGTGGAAGCTTTCTTCGACCGGGTTCGAGAGGCCGTTGAGCCACTCCGATTCCGAGCAGATCGCGTGCCCGGTGAAGCCCGGGATCGCGTCCTTGAACCTGAAGCTGTGCGCGTTCGCGCGTTCCTGCTCCACCGTCTTGAAGAGGTCCGCGATGTGATTCATGCGGCTCATCTCGGTCGTGCTGAAGAACGTGCCGGCGTTGCAGTCGACGCCCATGAACAGGCGCGGGTAGTCGAGCACGATCACGGTCGCGTTCGGCGCGTCCGTGTGGATCCTGCCGAAGAGCGTTTCGAGCCGGCCCGGGAGCGTGCCGGTGACGAACCTTTCCGCTTCGGTCAGTTCGCCTTCGCACGACCACGGCCACGGCAGTGCGCACTGCGTGATGATGCTGGAGAAGCCCGCGTCGTTGCCGCCGACGGTGATCGTGACGATGTTCGTCGAGCTGTTGAGCGCGCCGAGCTGTTCGCTCGTGACGCTCGCCGTCGTCGCGCCCGAGCAGGCTCTGAACGTGAGGCTTGTGCCGGCGCGTTCCCTCGCGACCAGCTCCGGATACGCATATAGGCTGCGCTTGCACGTGGATTCGAAGAATTCACGCGTGCCGACGCCGGACGAGTACGAGTCGCCGAGCGCGACGTAGTTGTCGGCGATCGCGCTCGCTGCGGCGAGCAGCAGCGCGAGCATGGCGAGGCCGGCCGCGAGCGCGGCCGTGCGCGAGATGTGCATGGTCCCCCCTGTCTGAATTGACGGAGGCGTCAGCTTAATCCATTTCCCGCTGCCTGCGGGAAAAGTTGGCTGCCTCAGCCTTGCCCGGCCGCGTGCGCCCACGCGACGAACAGCGCCTGCAGCGGCAGGCGCGCGTACAGCGCGCGCCGCCCGCCGGGGACGCGGTAGCGCTCCGGGTGCAGCGCCATGTGCACGTTCGCGGGAAAGACCGCGAGCAGCGTCGCGACGCTCCAGCGGCCGCCCGCCCGACGCGTGCGCGGATGCAGCAGTGCGAGGCCGCCCGCGATCTCCGCCACGCCGCTCGCGTAGACGACGGCGCGTCTGCCGGCCGGCAGCCAGTCCGGCACGATCGCCGCGTACGCGCGCGGGATGACGAAGTGCAGTGCGCCGGCGAACACGAAGAAGGGGCCGAACAGGCGACGCATGCCGGCAGCGTACGTCGCCGGGGGCGGCCGGGCGCCGATAGGTGCGGTCCCGCCCGCGCGGTGACCGCGGGCGTCGTCACTGCCACTCGGGCGGCCGGCGCTGCGCCTTGCGCTCCGCCCGCTGGCGCTTCGCCGCCGTCTGGCGCACTCTCGACGCCGCCGTCGGGCGGGTCGGCCGGCGTGGGCGGGGCGTCGCGAGCGCGGCGGCGAGTCGCTCCGCCAGCCGCTTCAGCGCCAGCTCGCGGTTGCGCGCCTGGCTGCGCGCGTCCTGCGCCACCGCCGTCACGCGGGGGCCGACGCGTTCGATCACGCGCGCTCGCTGCGCCTCGCTGAGCGCGGCCGACGCCGCGACGTCGAAGACCGCCTCGACGCGCGACGCCGTGACGTTCGCGTGCTGGCCGCCGGGACCGGACGAGCGGCTCGTGCGCAGCACGACCTCCTCCAGCGGCAGCGCGAGCCCGCGCGCGATCTCCAGCGGATCGTCCATGAGCGGTCCATGATGGCGTGTATCGTCCCGCCCGCCGATTCGATCCGAAGGAGGCGAGATGGCCGTCAAGCTGCACCGCTGCTCCATCATGTGGATCAGAGGGCCGCACCCCTGCTGGAGAGTCCAGAAGGCGCTCGACGAGGCCGGGGTCGAGTACGAGCTCGTCCAGCATCCACCGCGGCGCGGAAAGCGCGACGCCCTGGAGGCGAAGAGCGGCCAGCGCAAGCTGCCCGTGATCGAGCTGGATGACGGCACGACGATCCGCGAGGAGTCGAAGGACCTCGCCGCGAGAGTCCGCGCCGGCGCGCTGCCGCCGCGACGGGTGCCGTCCGAAGCGCCGCAGGCGCCGCCGCCCGTGGGCTGACGCTCAGTCCGCGGGCGCGGTGCGCGCGGCGAGCCAGTCGCGCAGCCGCGGGACGAAGGCCGGGTCGATCGCGTGGCCCATGCCGGGCGTCTCGCGATAGAGCAGGTCGGCGCCCGCCGCGCGCAGTCGCTCGCGCGCGGCGTGCGCGAACGCGACCGGGATCACCGGGTCGGCCGCGCCGTGCCCGAGCGCGACCGGCAGGCCCGCGCGACCGCTCAGCTCGGGCTCGTAGCCGGGGACGTGCGGCAGGAAGCCGCTCAACGCGAGGATCCCCGCGGGCGCCGGCCGCTGCGGGCCGAGACCGAGCGCGAACGACATCGCCGCGCCCTGCGAGAAGCCGCCGAGCACCGTCCGCGACCACGGCACCCCGAGCGCCTGCGGGAGCGCGTCGAGCCATCCGGCGAGGCGCGCGTACGTCGGCGCGAACGTCGCCTCGTCGGGGAAGCCGACGCGCCGCACGACGTACCAGTGCGCGCCCGGCTGGCCGGGCAGCGTCAGCGGTCCGCGCGGGGCGACCGCGACCAGCCGCCGCTCGGGATCGAGCGCGTCGGCCAACGGCAGCAGGTCGTGCTCGTCGGTCCCGCGGCCATGCAGCAGCACGAGCGCGCCCTGCGGCGTGCCCGCGGCCGCGCGCACACGGTGCGCCAAGAGGTCGAGCGCTGCGGTCGCCATCGCCCGCCGATGGTATCTGCGCCCGCGCGCCAGGCGGCGGTCCCGCCCCCGGCCGACCGGTAACGTGCCCCTGATGACGCGCCTCGATCCGCAGGCGCTCGTGACGCACCTCGACCGCCTCTACCGCGTGGCATGGGCGCTGTGCGGCTCGCGCGAGGAGGCCGAGGACCTGGTCCAGGAGACGGCTGCCCGCGTGCTCGCGAAGCCGCGCCAGCTCCGCGGGCAGGACGAGCTCGCCTATCTCGTCCAGGCGCTGCGCAACACCTTCCTGCTCTCGCGGCGCACCGCCTCGCGCCGGCCGCGCGAGGTCGCGATGCTCGAGCAGCTGGAGCCGCCCGACGTGCGCGGCGCGGGCGCGGGCGGGCTCGGGATGCCGGAGTCGGCGCTCGCGGCGCGCGAGCTGTTCACCGCGATCGCGGCGCTCCCCGAGGACTTCCGCCTCGCGCTCGTCGCCGTCGACGTCGCCGGCCTCTCCTACCGCGAGGCGGCTGACCTGCTCGACACGCGCGAGGCGACGATCGCCTCGCGCCTCTTCCGCGCGCGCGAGCGCGTCGTGCAGGCGCTGACCCCGGACGCCGGTCGCGGGGAAGCCAGCACCGCTTCGCGGAGTCTCAGATGATGGAAGACCACGACATGAGCCCCGAGCACCCCACCGATCCACCCGCGGATCCCGGTCCGCGCCCCGCCGCCCTGCGTGCGCTCGACGACCTCGTCCCATCCGACCGCCTGCGGATGGCGGTCGCCGAGCTGGTCGCGGACGCGCAGCGCGCGCAGGCTTCTCGCCGCGCATGGCGCGTGCCGCGGCTGCGGATCGCGGGCGCGCTCGCCGCCGCGGGAGCCGTCGCGGCCGTGCTGCTGGTCGTGCTCGC